>ENA-UPSA01000034-UPSA01000034.1-bioreactor-metagenome-genome-assembly--contig:-NODE-34-length-211686-cov-119.854090_pt1 | contig 211686 bp, 200 predicted proteins | sample MGYA00238183_ERZ773288 | MGnify/ENA primary metagenome ERZ773288 (study PRJEB29028, sample SAMN07631243) | bioreactor metagenome | isolation source: Switchgrass digestor | place: USA: Dartmouth... | reverse complement strand
GCATACGAGATGGAACTGTGACTGGAGTTCAGACGTGTGCTCTTCCGATCTTCATATTATAACACGGAATAACTTTTAGGGAAAGTATTTTAAAATAAAAATAACATAATTATATCGATATTATATCGATCTTTACAACAGCATAAACGTATGATACAATTATAAAGTTATACATACTTTTAATAACGCACACCAAAAATTGTCACACGATTTACGGAGGGATTATCCGACCGATATGATATTAGCACTTGAGGAAGCAAAATACAAACTAAATGGTATGCGCTCAAAAATAACCGATCTCGGTTCCGCTCTGCGCATTGATAAACTGCGTTCCGAAGCTGCAGAGCTTGATAAATTAATGATGGCTGAAAACTTCTGGGCTGATCAAACAGAATCAAGCCGCGTTTTAAAACAATCGAAGCGGACTAAAGACAAAATAGAAGCATATGAAACACTCGAACGCCGTCTTGAAGATGCTATAATAATGTGCGAGATGGCAATAGAAGAAAACGACGAGTCAATGGTCGATGAAATAATAAAAGAAGCAAACGAAATCGAAGCTGAAGCCGAACAAATGCGGATTGATACGCTTTTGTCAGGCGAATACGATGACTCGAACGCCATTGTATCATTTCACCCGGGTGCCGGCGGTACGGAAGCACAGGACTGGGCACTTATGCTTTACCGTATGTACACACGCTGGGGCGAGCGCCACAATTATAAAGTTAAGCTCATAGACTGGCTTGACGGTGAAGAAGCGGGTCTTAAGAGCGCTACAATAATCATCGAAGGCAAGAACGCCTACGGCTATCTTAAAAGTGAACACGGCGTCCACCGCCTTGTCCGCATATCTCCCTTTGATGCCTCTGGCAGGCGACACACATCCTTCGCTTCAGTTGAGGTCTTGCCCGAGCTTCCCGAAGATAATTCAATCGTAATTAATGAAAATGACCTTGAAATAACAACACATAAATCAAGCGGTGCAGGCGGGCAGCACATCAATAAAACTGAATCGGCTGTACGAATTCTTCATAAGCCCACAGGAATTATAGTTAGCTGCCAAAACGAACGAAGTCAGCTTCAAAACAAAGAGACAGCTCTTAAAATGCTGAAAGCTCGCTTAATGGAGATAAAAGAGCGCGAGCACCTTGAAAAAATCGAGGATATACAAGGTGTAAAGGCAAACATTGAATGGGGTTCACAAATACGCTCGTATGTTTTCATGCCGTATACACTTGTTAAGGACACGCGCACCGGTTATGAAGACGGCAATATACAAGCCGTAATGGACGGCGATATTGATGGGTTCATCAATGCTTACCTTGTGTGGAAAGCATCACAAGAACAAGATAAAAACAGTAAAAAATAATAAGACACGGACGGATAATCAACCCGTCCGTTTTGCTTTGGAATAATTTTTCTTCAGTCTGATGATAATAGATATATTATCTAATGACTGGAGACGCGACGGCTATTGTAAAAAATACTACCGGCGCGATACTTATTGCTGATGAAGAATGTGTCACTGAAAAAAACAATAAAGTTAATCGACGATTCATTCTTATACATTGAGGACATATACTCCCAGCGCAGAAGGACACCGGAGTTTATCTGGATTAATGACAACATAATCAAGCTAACTCGAATAAAAAAATCAGTTGTAGCAGGGCTTAAGAAGCGGCGCGAGTTGCCGTCTGACGACGGAGATTATCCGCGGCTTCTTTCGCTGTGCAAATCTATCATTGGAGATGGCGACGTTGCTATCACAGAAGACCGCATAAAATCTGCGCTCGGAGAATTTCAAAGCAGCGGCGATTATTTGACGGTAGGAGAGCTATTTTCATTGCGCGACATGCTTGCCGCTCGATGCCTTATCGGCATAGGAGACGCTTGCCGTGACGCTACCCTTAATTTTTCACAAGGGGAGATGGCAACAGCCGTGGATATCGCAGAAATGCATAGTTCTGCGTCCTCTCTCGTTGGACGATTGATAAAAACTCTTTATAAGCTTGATTCTATTGATTTTACAAGTATATTTGAAGCCATATCAATCACGGAGTCGGAATTCCTTCTTGACCCCGCGGGAGTTTATGTAAACTGCGACGCGGATACAAAAAACATGTACCGGCGCAAGCTCGCTGAAATTGCAAAGCGTTCTCATGCCGGTGAATATGAAACTGCTAAAAGACTGCGCTCTATCGCTGAGCGTGCCGAGGGCCGCCAGCGTCACATTGGCTATTATCTCATGAAGTATACGGAGCGCGGCGCGGGCGCGCTTTATTTCGCCATAATATACGGTGCTACTCTTGTCTTTTGTCTTGCAATTTCGGCAGCAGCGTATGCTTCCGGCAATACTTTGCTCTTTTTTGCCGCACTTTTGTCATTTCTGCCGCTTCGGGCATTTTTCGTCCGAATAATAAATGACATCTTGTCCCATAAGATAACTCCGGACATACTGCCGAGACTGAGAATAGACAGGGTTCCCGATAACGCAAAGACGATGGTTGTTATCACAACACTGCTGTTTGGCGGAAAGCACGACGAGCAAATTTTTGAAAAACTCGCTCGATACAGAGAAGTCTTGGGCAGGGAAAACGTCGCCTTTGCAATTTTAGCCGATCTGCCCGACTCAGACACAGAAACAGCCCCGGGTGATGAAGATATACTGCGCGCGGCAAAAGAACGTATATCTGAAATCTCTCGCGGTCGTGATGATGTTTATTTGTTTACCCGTCCTCGGACATACAGCAAGAGTGAGGGCAAATATATCGGCCGTGAGCGCAAGCGCGGTGAGCAGGAAGAGCTTATTGCATACCTCAGAGGCGAGGAAAATACGCTTACCGCTCACGGCGGACGAAATATCGTGCCGGGTGAATACAGGTATATTATCGCCCTTGACGAAGATACCGAAATTACTCGCTCAGATATTGAGCGTATGATCGGAACGGCTATCCATCCGTTAAACGAACCTGTAATATCATCAAGGCGCGGTTATCCTGTCGTGACGGATGGCTATGGTGTTATTCAGCCGATGATGACAGCGTCGCTTAAAAATTCGCGCAAGTGGAACAAATACCTCAAGTATATGTATGCGTGCGAGGGCAGGGAAGCATATGCATTCGCACAGTTTTCGCTGTATGCGGCGCTGACAGGTGTCGGTATCTTCTGTGGCAAGGGATTGATTGACATTAACGCATACGCCGTCACAGTTTCGGGCGCTTTCCCGCGCGAGCAAATTTTAAGCCACGATATTGCTGAGGGCACGCGCCTGCGCTGCGGGTGTTTGTCGGATATAACGCTGACGGACGGGGTTCCGTCCGGATTTCTGCAGCATGCGGTCCGCGCCGACAGATGGCTTCGCGGGGACGTTCAGGCTTTAGTATTATGCCGCCGTCGCATACGCGGCGCCGATGGCTCGGTTTATAAAAACCCGCTAAGACCTACGGAAAAACAGCGCCTTCGTGAGCCTGTAATCGCGGCGATTACTCCTATATTCCGAACATTGGCGCTTATTTTGTCGCTGATGTCAGGTGGCTACGGCTGTCTTTTGGCTCTTGTCGCTTCTTTTGACATCATATATGGCCTTTTTTACAGCATTATAGCCGGTATCGGTGTACCACGGCGCGTTTACCGCTGCGGGCTCCCCGATTATTACTCGCTTTTATATTTTAATCTATACTACAGCTTCGCGTCTCTTGCATATGCCGCAACATCTGCGGCGTCTGCATGGTATCGCGCTATAATACGCATGAAAATCACCGGGCGCGGCTTGCTTGAATGGAAGACAGCCGTTGCTGCCGAAGGGTTATTCCGCGGTGGAGCAGGTGAATACTACGCACGCACATCAGCATCTGTGGCGCTTGCGGTGGTAGCACTTTTGTGCACTATTGCCGGTGGGGCAGGTGCACCGATTCTCTTCATTCTTGCGGCTTTGTGGGCATCGTTTCCTTATGTTATGTACCGCATGTGCGAAAATAAAAATGATGCGGACATGGAGGAAGAGCCGGATGATGAGCCAACAGCGCAAAAGCGTCTTCTGCGGCGTTTTGCCGCCGATATATGGAATTATTTTGAGGATAATGTCGGGGCACATACCGGATGGCTGCCACCTGACAACATCGCCACGATACCCGATGACAGAATAGCAATGCGCACGTCCCCTACAAACATCGGTATGTACCTCTTGGCGCTTCTGTCGGCTCGTGATTTCGGTTTTATCAGCGACACACTTTTTTACAGCCGTCTTGACTCAACAATTTCGGCAATTGAAAAACTTCCGAAATGGCACGGGAACCTATATAACTGGTACAATCTTGAGGACATGAGCGTCATGTTCCCGTCGTATGTGTCGTCGGTCGACAGCGGGAACTTCCTGACCTCTCTTGTCGCGCTGAAAAACGGACTTATTGAATACGGCGAGTATTACAAACCGCTTGTAGAGCGAATTGAAGTTGTTATAAAAGAGACAAATATCGCTGCTTTATACGATAAAAAGCGCGGGCTTTTCCATATTGGCTACAACGGTGCCGCCGATAAATTTGATGATAACGCTTACGATTTATATGCAAGCGAAATGCTTACAACAGAGTTTTACGCAACGGCATCCGGCGCCGTTCCGGTGGAGCATTTCCGAACAATGGGGCGCTTCGTATTTGATATTGACGGTGGGATTTCTCTTTTATCGTGGAGCGGCAGCGCTTTCGAATACTTTATGCCGTCTCTTTTCATGCCGACGGGTGGCTGTGACCTGCGCTCGGAAGCGCTTGCTTTAGCATATGAATGTCAAAAGGCTGAAACTGCTGAGTTTCCCGGTGGCATTAAAATATTCGGTAAAAGCGAAAGTGCGTTTTTTGACTTTGACAGTGAAATGAACTACGGCTACAAGGCGCACGGACGCGCGCCGCTCGGATTATCGCAGTCTCTTTCCGGGGAATATGTATTCGCCCCGTACTCGCTTTACCTCATGCTCGGCTGTGACACAAAAGCCATCTGCCGCACACTTGCAATGCTTGCTAAAACAGATCTTTATGGAAAATACGGCTTTTATGAAGCTGTCGACTTCACGCCGAAGCGGACAGGCGGCGGATATGCCATTGTGCGCTCTTATATGTCGCACCACATGGGCATGTCGCTTGTCGCATGCGCAAACGCCTGCATGAATAATATCAATATAAGGCGTTTCATGAGGGAGCCTTGCTGCGCTGTCGGTGCTGAGCTTCTTTATGAGCGCATACCGATTGGAATGAAGCGTACGACGCGCATTGTTTATGCGTCTGGTGCAGAGGAAACAATATCAGCCCTGATGCAAAAGCCCGGCACCAACGTAAGCGCCGATACGGCAGTGCTTTCAAATGGAAGGACAAAAGTCATCGCGACATCTGACGGTACTGTTGTCATATACGATGGTGAAAAGCTGATATCCGGCTCACCTTCGGTGATGCTTCCTTTTGACTGTGTCAGAATCCTTCTTCATGCGGATGACGAAGTATATGACTGCCTGCGCGGTATTGCCACGGACGGCGGAACATCTAAGCGTTCATTTTCATTTGACGGCTCGCATGCGACATATGAAATGGAGCTTATGCACCGCGGCGGCATTATGAAGACGACGGTTAAAATTACCGTCGCTCACGACAAACCCGTCGTAACGTTTGCTTTTAACGTTTCCGGTGATATAAACGAAGCTTCTGCAGCATTTTATTTTCAGCCAATACTCAACCGTGAGCGGGCGTATTTATCAGCGCCGCCTTACTCCGATTTGTTTATTAAGTCGGATTTTGACCCGGTCACAAAAACCGCTGTTTATCGAAGGTTCTCGAGGAAACGGTCGGATTCATGCGCCGTTGCCGTACGAGCCGCAGCACCGGGCAACTCAACAATAGAATCAAGCGAGTTTTTTGACCGTAAGGATGAAATACTGACGCCTGTTTACGGGAAAACAGATATTTCAAGAATATTTGATATCCCTGCTGTTTTTCACGGCGGCGCTTGCGTTCATCCAGCGTGCGCTGTCAGAATAAAACTCAAAGAAAAGAATGAGATAAGTAAAAACAGTGTCGTTTTCATCGTTGCGTCAGCCGCAAGTGCAAATGAAGCGCATGAGATTTGCTCCGGCTACGATGTGAACGCAGCAAAACGCATATCAGATGGCGCAGCACTTTTATACAGAAGCCGTGCTGCCCTTGCGGGAGCTGATGAAAGCGCAATACGCACTGCCATGCGCACGGCAAATGCGATAATCAACCCGCGGCGCACAATAATCCCGTCGGTCTACGATTTCTACAGCGAACCGATGTTTTCTCGCGACCTATTATGGCGCCACGGCATATCGGGCGATTTGCCGATTGTGTGCGTCGAGATGCCGGACACAGCATTAGGCGGCGTGCCTTTGTCGGCTATGCGCGAGCTTTTATACGCAAAGCGATTCCTCGCCGTATCCGGCGTACGCTATGACCTTGTAATTGTTGCGCCCGGCGGCAGTGTTTATGACTCGCCCGCATACGCAAAGCTTGTCGAGCTTTGCGAAGAAGCAGGGCTTATGTCCATGCATGGACGACCGAACGGCGTTCACTTCATAAACGGCGCGGCCTTAACTGAGGAGGAACGGCGCGTTATCTACGCATTGTCAAGGCAGACGTCGTTCGCGCCACGCACAGACGGTGCATATGACGCGGAGTCACTTGTCAGCGGCCGTGAAATTATAACATCAGTACCCCCGAGCGGCAGAATTGATTTTTCGGACATTATTATGAGTACTCGCGGCGGCGGTTTTACAAGAGGTGGGTTTGCTATTGACAAATCATCTGACCCCGAGCTTAAGCCGTGGCAGTTCGCGTTTGCAAACGCTGTTGTGGGTACGCTTCTGACACAGTACACCGCCGGCTATACTTGGTACGTCAATGCCGCCGAGTCAAAGATAACTCAGCGCCACACGGATTATGTCAAAACCATTGCCGGCGAGCGCTTGATTCTCCGCGCGGGCGGAGCTTTATACGATTTATGCGCGTGCGCAAGCCGGGTTGATTACAATTTCGGATATGCCGTTTACAAAGGTGAGATCGGCAGTTTATCGTATGAAGTAAAAATAGGCCTTGACGAAAAACTCCCCGTCAAGCTCATAAGCGTAATCGCGAAAGGCGGCGGCTTTGATGACGTCGAGGTTATATACACAGCAGTGCCCGACAACAGCGCTCTTTACTCAGCTTACGCATCGCAAAGAGAAGTGCTGTTTAAGCCTGTATTCGGCGGAACAGGTATAACGTCGTCGCTGCGGGCTGTCAGCGGAAGGGTATTGTACGGCTTTGACGCCACGGAAGGATACGTCTGGGCTTCTGTTTCGGCAGATATGTCGGCAAACGGCAGCTTTGACTGCGCCTTTATGCTTGCATCGGCGCCGGCTGCGTCGGCTGAAATGTGCTTTTCGCATATCAACAGCAAATACCGCAACACAAATGACGTCATAGCAGGTCTTGATGCCGCAGAAGCCCATATAGAGGAACTTTATTTTAACGCGTCCGTTGACATCACGAAAGACCGCAGGCTCAGCCATCTTCTGAATAAATGGCTGCCATATCAGGCGTCGGTCATACGAATGACGGCGCGTACCGGATTTTGTCAGGGCGGCGGGGCATACGGATTTCGCGACCAGCTCCAGGACTCGCTGTCCGCTCTTTACTACAATCCAAAGTTGACGCGCAGGCATATAATACGCTCATGCGCACACCAGTATAAGGATGGCTTTGTGCAGCACTGGTGGCATCCGCTGCCCGGACGCGGTAAGACTTCATCTGACCCCGGCGTGCGGACACGCTGCTCGGACGATTATATATGGCTTGTTTATGTAGCGTCGCGTTATGTGTTGGCAACAGGCGACACATCACTATTCGAGGTTGAAGTGCCGTTTATTGATTCACCACCGCTTAAAGTTGGCGAACATGACAGATACGAAGTCCCCGCCGTATCACAAAATAAGGCAGACGTTTTCACACACTGCATGACAGCCATTGAAGCATCAATTGCCCGTGGTGAGCATGGACTTCCGCTCATAGGCTCAGGTGACTGGAACGACGGTATGAACCGCGTTGGCGCCGGCGGCGCGGGTGAAAGCGTATGGCTTGCCTTTTTCCTCGCTGTGACTTTGCGCGAATTTGCAAATGCGACAGAGCTGTGGGGCAAAGCCGATAAGATGCTGCCCGATGCGCTGAGAGCCGAGGCTGAACGGCTCGTCGCTGCAGCCGAGAGCGCGTGGTGTTCTGACAGATACGCACGTGCTTACACAGATTCGGGTGATATTATCGGATGTGAGGGGTCATCGGGCTGCGAGATTGACACACTTCCGCAATCGTTTGCCGTATTTGCAAAAGCAGATGATGAGCGGACAGAAAAGGCTCTTACTACTGCCTACAATGAGCTATTTGACAAAAACGCCGGCGTATATCGCTTATTCTCGCCGTCGTTTGATGAGTCAAGCCCCGACTTTGGGTATATTACGGAGTATCCGCCGGGCTTGCGTGAAAACGGAGGACAGTATACACATGCTGCTATATGGGCGGCTGCCGCTCACCTTATAAAAGGTGATTACGAACGTGGGCTTTCTATTCTGCGGGCGATAAATCCCGCCATAATATGCGAAAAGAGCGAGCGCGGGCGCATTTATGGAAACGAGCCATACTTCTTTACAGCAGATGTGTATTATGCGCCCGGCGTCACAGGACGCGGCGGCTGGAGCAGTTATACAGGCTCGGCAGCATGGTATTATACTGTCGTCATGGAAAACTTGCTCGGCATATCTCTTTCTCTTGGTAATATAGTCGTGTCGCCACCGCCGCCGGGTGTAATCGGTGACTATCTTGTGTCTTTGTCAACACGGGCGGGACGCGTTGATATAGCTGTTCGCTACGGGAACGCCGCGCAAACGACAAGCTCATCAGCGACAAGCGCGCCAGTAAGAAGCGGCAGAAACTATACAATACGTCCGGGTGAATCGGTTACACTTACCCCCGAAGAGTCCGCAGGTGGCTGGACAATAATTATTGTAAAAATATAAATATTCCAAAGTAAATTTCTCCGAGTATTGCAAAAAGCGCCGTTTTCGTGTAAAATACAAAAGAAAGCTATGCGAAAATCGGCGCTTTTTCATGCATTTAGCGCTATTGTAATGGAGGCACAGATGCCGGGGATTTTATTGAATATCAATTATCTTTCATTTCCCGGACTTGGGATAGACACATTTGCTGTGAACGAAGTAGCTTTCAAATTATTCGGCCGTGAAGTACGCTGGTACGGAATAATATTGACGATTGGTATTATAGCTACATGTGCTTTTATATATTTCAATGCAAAAAAAGCCGGATTTTTAACTGACGACATACTTGACTACTTCATTTTTTGCATTGTTTTCGGTATAGCCGGCGCACGTATTTATTACGTCCTCTTTAATTTAGATAATTTTATCGTTAAAAACGGTTCGTTTTGGCAAAACGTCAAAGAATCGCTAATAAAAATGGTCGGCATATGGAATGGCGGTATTGCCATATATGGCGGCATCATCGCCATCTTTATAACTGCTTATATAATATCGCGGAAAAAACGTCTGCCGTTTTATAAAATAATTGACATAGGCGGACCGGCTGCTATGATCGGTCAGGCTATCGGCCGCTGGGGCAACTTTGTCAATGCAGAAGCCTACGGCACGGAAACTGATATATTCTGCCGCATGGGAATTGCATATTCTACAGACGGGAAAATGACATATTATCACCCGACTTTTCTTTATGAATCGCTTTGGAATATCATCGGATTTACCTTGATAATGATCTTTTTCCGCCGCAGAAAATACGACGGACAGTCATTTCTTTGGTATATAACATGGTATGGCTTCGGACGCATGTTCATAGAAGCGCTGCGAACCGACAGCCTTTATATAGGTAATACGACGCTGCGGATTTCACAAGTAATTGGTTTTGCCTGCGTCATTATTGGCCTTATCCTGCTTTTGAGGAACAGGCAAATATATAAAGATAAGCCTTATCTCTGTGATGGTGGCGGAAACCCCGAATATGCGAAAATGCTCGCTGACCGCCGTGAAGCATACGAGCGTGCGCTTTCTCTTGCCGAAGAAAAACGCAATCGCAAAAAAGAAAAGAAAGATAAAAATACTGATTTTCAAAACACTGAAAACATAGAAAACAAAGAAACAGAAAACTCAGATAATAAAGAAAATACTGATAAAACAAATAATAACGATATATCAAAAGAGTAAGCAAGCATTGTTTTGCCTTTTTATTGCCCTAAATTCTTAGTAAACAAGTAAATATATATAAACAGCAATAAACCATCGGAGGATTTATATTAAAATGACACTTGTTGTACTTGCTGCCGGTATGGGCTCACGCTACGGCGGAATGAAACAAATCGACCCCATAACGGACAAAGGAAATTTCATTATTGACTTCTCTGTTTACGATGCCATACAAGCGGGATTCGACCGTGTTGTATTCATCATAAAGCCGGAGCATGAAAAAGACTTTGAAGAAACAATTGGTGCAAGACTAAGAGGAAAAATCAAAGTCGAGTATGCCTATCAGACACTCGAAAACGTGCCTGAAGGCGTTGAAATACCGGAGGGCCGCGTAAAGCCTTGGGGAACAGCCCATGCGCTATTGTGCGCTGAGGATGTTATAGGCGATGATCCGTTTGCCGTTATAAACGCAGACGATTTTTACGGACGCGAAATGTATTTCGCTATTGCCGATTTCCTGCGCACCAAGATAACGGACGGAATCCCCGCACGTTTCTGCATGGTCGGTTATGTTCTTAAAAACACACTTTCACCGAACGGCACCGTTACACGCGGTATCTGCAAGACAGACGAAAACGGAAAGCTCATTTCACTTGTTGAAACATTCAAAATCCAGCCGAACCCCTCAATCCCTGAGGGCGCAGAGTCGTTTGAAGACGGCGAATGGCGTCCGCTTTCCGAAAATTCGCTTGTTTCCATGAACTGCTGGGGTCTTACAAAGCAGATATTCCCGGTTCTCCGTGAATGTGTTAAGGAAGTTTTAACGGATCCTGCGCGCGATCCGCTTAAATGCGAAGTCTATCTGCCGATATCAATATTCAAAATGATAAGCGACGGTCGCTGCACTGTTGATATGCTGAAAACTAATGCCCGCTGGTACGGCGTAACAAGCCGTGAAGATAAGCCTATCGTTGTCGAGGGTATAGGACAGCTTATTAAAGAAGGAGTATACCCGGAGGATCTTTGGGCATAAGCATATAAAAGAAAGAATATTATTGACATAAAATAACACCATAGCAAAGAATAATGCTTTATATTATACAGTGTTATTTTATGTTTGCCGCATATGCGGCTGGAAGGAGTAAACAAAAGTATGTCAGTACTTGTTACGGGTGGTACTGGTTTTATAGGTTCTCATACAGTCGTTGAGCTGCTCGAAGCAGGTTACGATGTTGTTGTCTTTGATAATTTCTACAACAGCAAACCATGCGTGCTTGACAGGATTAAGCAAATAACAGGGAAGAGCGTCAAGTTTTACGAAGCTGATATGTGCGACGCATCAGCAATGAAAAAAATCTTTGCTGAGAACGAAATTGACGCTGTTATACACTTTGCCGGGCTGAAAGCTGTCGGTGAATCTGTTGAAAAACCGCTTGCTTACTATAAGAATAACATCGGCGGCACGGTGGTGTTATGTGAGGAGATGGCTGCGGCCGGCGTTAAACGCATGGTTTTCTCGTCGTCTGCGACAGTATACGGCGATCCTGAAACAGTGCCGATGAGAGAAGACTTCCCGACGTCAGCTACAAACCCATACGGAGAAACAAAGCTCGTTATTGAGCGTATCCTTGCCGATGTATGCGTATCTGACCCTGAGTGGAGCGTTTCATGCCTGCGTTATTTCAATCCTATCGGCGCTCACAAGAGCGGTCTTATAGGTGAGGACCCCATGGGCATACCGAACAACATAATGCCACGCATACAGAAGGTTGCAGCCGGTGAGTGGGATGCTATCACCATTTTCGGAAACGACTACGATACACCGGATGGCACAGGCGTGCGCGATTATATCCATGTTACTGACCTTGCGCAAGCCCATATAGCAGCGCTGAAGCGCGTCTACACCGTTAAAGGGTGGGAATGTTTCAACATTGGCTGTGGGCGTGGATATTCGGTTCTTGAATTAATAGACGCATACTCACGCGCATCAGGAAAGGAAATTCCAAAGGTAATAATGCCGCGGCGTCCGGGCGACATTGCAGTTTCTTATGCCGACCCTACGAAAGCAAAGGAAGTGCTCGGCTGGGAAGCTAAACTGACACTCGACGATATGTGCCGCGATGCATATAACTTCCTCCTTAAAAACCCGCACGGGTATGAAGATTAAATATTTATGATAAAAATAAGTGAAATCGGGGATGCACTCCCCGATTTCACAATAATGATTTTTTGACCTAACTTTTTATATATCGTATTCTTAAATTACCTCGATAACGCACCCTTTATGTGATAAATAAATACAATCCCGAAAGGATGAAGATTTATGTCTATTAAAATATCGCCGTTTGGCACAACAAAAGCGGGTGTCGCCGTAACACAGTATATTCTTAAAAATAAAGCAGGTGTTACACTGTCCGTAATTGACCTCGGTGGTACCGTTACGAGTCTTTGTGTGCCCGATAAGAATGGTGTTTTCGCTGATGTCGTCTGCGGCTACGATGATCCTGAGCTTTATATGACATGCTCCGGCTATCAGGGAGCACTAATCGGGCGTTATGGCAACCGTATCGGCGGAGCTAAGTTCACGCTCGACGGAAAAGAGTACAAACTTTATAATAACGATGGCCCTAACCATCTCCACGGTGGTAAGGTTGGTTTTGACCGCAAAATGTGGGGCGTAACTGTTATTGATGACGGTGACGAGCCTGAAATTGAGCTTTCATACCTCTCACCGGACGGGGAAGAAGGCTACGATGGCAATCTTGACGTTAAAGTGAGATATAAATTAACTGCCGACAACGCATTTTCTATAAATTATAAAGCCACGACTGACAAAAAAACTGTACTTAACCTCACAAACCATGCATACTTTAACCTTGCTGGCTGCGGAAATGGCTTAATACTTGATCATGAGCTTCAGATTTTCGCTGACGCAGTAAATGAAGTTAACTCACAACTCATTCCTACCGGTAAGTTTTTACCCGTAGAGGGAACACCATTTGATTTTCGCCAGTCTAAACCAATTGGCCGCGATATACACGCTGATAATGAGCAGCTTCGATACGGAAATGGTTACGACCATAATTTCATCCTTAACGCCGACGGTTCTATCAAACTTTCTGCAATCGCGCGTGACCCGAAATCAGGCCGCGTAATGAAAGTTTACACGAATCAGCCGTGCGTACAACTTTATGCGGGCTGTGCTATTAATGAGAACGAACCTCCATTCAAAGGTGGCGCTCCGAAACGCAAATACTGTGCTTTTTGCCTTGAAACGCAGCACATGCCAGACAGCCCGAACCATCCTGAATTCACAGACACAACACTTTCTCCGGGCGAGATATACGACTATACCACGATCTACGCATTTTCCGCTGAGTAAAGGTGTTTTTGCGCGTGGGCGGCGTTTCTTTAAACACCGTCCCACGCTTTATTTATATTATTTATAGCTAATATTGATTTTTGGCAGGTCGTTTCATGAATAAAAGAAAAGCATTAACCAAAATAAGGGAATGGGTACCAACGCCTGCGCTTATCATATATGCGCTGACTATTTTGTGTGCCGCGTCGCATATAGTCGGAATACTATCGCCAAGTTATGCTGATTTCTTTAATATCCGCATATCTACCATATTCCGCGGGACACTCGGTTATCTCACTTGCTGGTTTCCGTTTTCATTTGCTGAGACATTTCTGCTTTTCATGCCGGTGGCGCTTGTTGCTGTCATCGTTTTCATTGTCCCACGTGCTTCTGTAAGCGGGCGTGCAACTGTCAGATATGTTACATCACTTTTAAGCATAATCGCCCTCCTTTATTCCGTGTTTGTCCTCACATTTGCTCACGGATACAGAGGAACATCGCTTGCTGAAAAGCTGGGGATAGAAGAACGCAGCATTACGGTTGACGAACTGTATGAAGCGGCTGAAATTTTAACTGAAAAGGTCAACGGTATAACCGGGGAAATTACATTTAAACCTGATTCTTCCTCGATTATGCCTTATTCATACAGGGAAATGAGCGATAAGCTTGTTGACGCGTATAATTCTCTTGCTGATAAATATGACTTTATACCAAAACTTCATATCGGCGTCAAACAAATAATGCTCAGCGAACCGATGACATACACGCACATATCAGGTGTATATACGTTTTACACGGGAGAGGCAAATATCAACACTAACTTTCCGGACTATACAGTTCCATATACAGCGGCGCATGAGCTATCCCATCAGCGCGGGATAACGCGAGAAGACGAAGCAAATTTCATGGCGTTTCTCGTCTGCATGGAAAGTGACGATCCATACATCCGTTACAGCGGTTATCAGTCTCTTCTTGAGTATCTTATGTCCGATATGTATAAGGCCGATAAATCACGGTACTCACAGTGGTTGGTAACCCTTGATGCAGAGGCAAGGGGTGAAATGGCGGCCTATAATGAATTCTTTAAAAAATACGAAAAAAACGTTGCAGCGAAAGTTTCAGGCAAAGTAAATGACGTTTACTTGAAAAGTCAGGGTACCCAGGGTTCCGTGAGCTATAAACTTGTGACGAATCTTGCCGTTATATACTTGCTCGATGTGTATAACTCACAGCAAGCTAACAGATGATAATAGATAAAGTAGCATTATCGATAACTCTTGCATTATATCCAGCTTATATATAATCGGGAGGTGGCTTTCAGTGAGCGGTGTGAAAAATAAAAAACATAATATGATAATTAGCGCCGCTGTTGCGTTAATTATTCTCGTTACGACTCTTTTTTCCGCACTTCACACTGATGCCGCAACAGAAACTCTGCGGTTATATTTAAATGACGAAAACTGGTATAATGAATACAGATACCCCTTAAAAGAAGTTGACGGTGTAATGTACGTTCCATCAAACGTATTCAATGAATTTGAAGGAATAAGCGTCGTCACAGACGTTACAATGCCGGATAACTTCGTTATTTCAAACTCAAACAACGGAAAATACGTTTCATTTAATACGAGAAAAAACATTGCTCAGGATGAACAAGGCAATGTCTATGAAATCGTCACATGGATATTATACGGTCTTGTCGTGTCAGTACCGATGAAAACGGTATGCTCAATGTTAGGACTTAAAATTGAGGAATATAAAAACAACGAAACAGGAAAGATATACTATCGCATATGCGACGGAAAAGAAACGTTATCGTTTGTAAAACTACTTGAAATTTATAATCCGAAGGCACTCAATCCGGAAGATATTACATCGGAAACGACAACGGCACCGCAAACTTCAAGGCCGACTGAAACCACAAAAAACACAGATACAACAAAACCTCCGGTGACTGAAACTACAAAAAAAGAAGTCGATACGAAAAAGCCGATAGATAAACCCGACCCTATATACGTTTATTTATCGTTTGACGCGTCGCCAAATGAGTATACCGATGAAATCCTTGATTTGCTTTATCGTTATAACTGTGCGGCAACATTTTTCCTTACGTCCGAAGGGATAAAATCACATCCGAACTTAGTCCTGCGGATGATTTCGGAAGGTCATGCCATAGGTGTGTCAACCGAAGACGGCAGTTATAACGGCATATCGACACTCAACGATCTTGTAGCTTCTTTCGATTCTGTAAACAACACTTTATATCGTCTTGCAAAAATGAAAACTCACATCGCACGCGCGCCCGGCGGTTGTGCAAGCGATGTTTTAACGATTACATCAGCCGATGCAAATACTGTTGCCGCATCAGGCTATATTCTGTGGGACTGGAATATTGATGCTTATGACGGCATTGACAGTAAATATTCAGCAAAAACAGCATATAAGAAAATAATAAGTGAACTTGAAGAGATAATAAATATTAATAAAAATAATAGCCACAATAATATTCCTGTTATTAGATTCGCATGCACTGATACTACTGTAAATATCTTAGAACTTCTGCTTGAGTACATATATAATTCAAAAGCATTTGTCACAAAAGTCATATCAATATATGAAAAAGAGATAAATAATGCAAGCTGAAGGGTGGTGTAGCCTGCATGGACAAAGTTAAGAAAAGAGTCTTAGTTGTAGAAGACGAAAAAAATATAGCTGAGCTTCTTGCTTATAATATAAGAAAAGCTGGTTATGCTTGTGATGTTGCATACGATGGAAGAGATGGCCTGAACCGCGCATTAACCGGCGACTATGACCTGATACTGCTCGATATAATGCTGCCCATTATAAACGGGTTTGAAGTTTGCAGAACGATTAGAACAAAAAGCAATGTGCCTATTATATTCGTCACAGCCCGGGAAGAGGAAAAAGATAAAATCCTCGGCCTTGAAACCGGCGCTGATGATTATGTTACAAAGCCTTTTTCCGTACGGGAGCTTCTGTCACGCATAAAAGCAAATATCAGGCGCAGCTCGGGTGAACTGATAACTCCAACTAATAACGGTAAAAACGAAAAATATGAGAGTACAACGATTATTGCAGGCGACCTGAATATAGATTGTGAGCATTACAGCGTTACAAAAGCTGGTGTTCCGCTTGAACTTTCTAAAAAAGAATATGATTTGCTCGTTTTTTTTACATCGAACATCGGGCGTGTATACTCAAGAGAGGACCTTCTTGAAAAAGTGTGGGGATATGATGGTTATTATGGTGACATCAGAACGGTTGACGTTACAATATCGCGATTGCGTGACAAGATAGAAGACGACCCCGCAAAACCTAAATACATATTAACAAAACGCGGGGTAGGGTATTACTTCCAAGCCTGATACCCGCTTATCGGAGATTTTGAAACATGTTCCGAAGTTTATACTTCAAAATCGTCATGATTCTTGTTGTCATGGTTTTCTCCGTGATGTGCGTCGTCGGAGCTATACTCATTGGCAGTGTCGTTGACTTCTATAAAAAAGACTTTGCCGATCAGATGAGGGAAAATCTATCCCCCGGAACACAGTTGCGAGACGAGCTTACATCAGCAATGACAAAAGACGATTTTTATGAAGCTCAAAAAAAAATCCTTATATCATACGGAAGCAGCCTTGGTATTGATGAATATCGCGATTACTACATTCTTGATACCGACGGTATGCTTCTTGCCGGCTCAAACCCGGAACTTGGGTTGTCGCTTGCCAAAACAACAAATATGCTTCTTGCAATGAACGGCGAGGACGGTTATAACATCACGGAAGGCAGCGATTTCAGTGACGCGGCTATTTACCTTGAAAACAACGGCTATAAGTGCATTATTTATATTAAAGATACGCAAGACGAAGCCCGCGAGCTTACATGGATACTATTTTCAATAGTCATACAGTCACTTTTCATCGGGCTTCTCATTGCAATCATACTTTCATTCTTCCTTGCGAAAGCTATTTCATCGCCAATTCAAAACCTCACAAGAGGTACGCAGCTTGTTGCTGAGGGCGATTTTACGCATAATATAGAAACACACTCACGCGATGAAATAGGAATCTTAACTGATAACTTTAATCACATGAAAACCGTGCTCAAAAATACTCTTGACGAAGTGTCTGGTGAACGTCAAAAGCTTGAGACGGTGCTTTCTTATTTGACCGACCCTGTTATTACCTTCTCAAATGATGGCTTAATACTTCATATAAACGAATCCGGCATACGCCTGCTTGGCGACGAGTATAACGAAAGCTTTAATATATATAAATTTTTTGAGTTATTTGGCGTGCCATATGAAGGGGACAAGCTTGACATAGATAATTTCCGTCCGCCGGCAATTCGGACAGCCGATGGCGGCGTTTTAATACGCGCTCTCATTTATAAAGACCGCGTGCTTGATGTCAGCTTCGGTATGATACGCTATAACGATAAGTCGGAGATTAAGCGCGGTTTTATTACCGTCATCCACGATATAACGGAATCGTACGAGCTTGATAAAGCGCGCCGTGAGTTTGTCGCAAATGTTTCTCACGAGCTTCGCACGCCCCTGACATCAATTAAAGGAGCATGTGAGACAATACTTGAAGATGAGGACATGCCTGATGATGTTCGGCGCCACTTTCTCGCTATGGTCGTTTCAGAAAGCGACCGCATGACACGCATAGTTACCGATCTTTTAGTGCTTTCCCGCCTTGAGAACAATCGCACAAAATGGCGTATAGAATCATTTGATATCAAAGATGCTATCCGTCATCTTTGCGAGCTTATGCGGGTAGATGCGAAATCCCATAACCATACGCTTCGTTTTTCAGCATCGAAATATATCCCTAAGATAACGGGCGACAGGGAAAGAATTGAACAGGTACTTATAAATATCCTGTCAAACTCAATTAAATACACGCCCGACGGCGGTGAAATCAATCTCATTGCTTTATATCAAAAAAACAGTGATTATATAACAATACAAGTAGCCGACAACGGCATAGGCATACCTGAAGAAGACCTGGCTCATATTTTTGAACGCTTTTACCGTGTCGAAAAATCACGAACATCTGAAACAGGTGGTACCGGTCTCGGACTTGCTATCGCAAGGGAGATCGTCATAGCACATGGCGGTGATATATCAATTGACAGTAAATATGGCTCAGGGACGACAGTAACGATAAAACTGCCGATTAAGACAAAATTATCGTCAAGCAAAAGTATATCGAGAGAAGAAGGAGGTGCCGTCGTATAAAAAAGGCTTTCGACTTTTCGTTTTCATCGAAAAAAGGTACTCTGCGACGCACGGCATTAATATTTCGCAATATAGCCTTCATCCTGCTTCTGACATCGGCTTTTGTTATGACGATAACATATGTGTACCTGATGTTAAGCATTATAAATCCCGCATCAGAAGATAGCGGATTATCAAGGCGCTTGCGTGAAATAACCGGTGATACATCATACCGCTTCACGAAAGCGTCTGACTTGTCATGCATACCGTACAGTATAATTGTGAAAGGCGATGGGAAAACAGCGGCACTTTTGATGAATGCGCCTCTTATGAAAGAGTATTACTCAGGGCTGTCAGAATATATATACAAAGGTGCAAACTCACCGGATGGCGTTTTATTGAGTGGCGAGGCTGCTGATGTGGCAATCTCAGACGCGCTATCAAAACCGTCGTTTATTTATATAGAGTACCATTATCCGCTTCCGCTTTCGGTCATTACTTTTTACAATGGCGGACATAAAATTAACACAGTAAAAAATGAAGTGAACACTTTTTACTGTGACAGAATATTCATTACGCCATCGGGAGACTATGACGGCGAAAGTGAAAGCGACGATGATAATGAAAGCGAAAATGACACCGGCGATTATAGCTTTATTATGACGGCATTATCCGATGACGGAAGCGTATATGTTTCACGCATAAGTGATGAAGATGATGATTCATCTTACAGCACAAACATAATCTCGTTTATTTTATCGTGCCTTGAGGATAGTGATTTTATATCGGTTGATTTTGCCGCTGATGTATTTGATGATGGCACGAGTGCTTTTGGTAAAACCGCTTTTTTCACTAATAACATATTGTCAGTGACGGATGTTTCGTTTATTATTAGGCGAAACAGTGAACGAAACAACAATGATAATGATAATACGCAAACTACAACCCCTGATTCTGTTTCAGTTGACTCAGATGATGAAATAGATACAGAGACAGAAACACTGCAAGATAGCTCATCTGATATAAATCCGGATTCAGAGAGCACTGACGACAGTACCGGCGAAAGCGACAATGAAAATGAAAAAGACATTAGAAATGAAATACTGCGCCTTTTCGGATATAATCCGGATAAAATAAGCCCTTATCCTGAAGCTGACGGCGTAGATGTTTACGTTGAGAAGTACGGACGTCTCAAGTTTTCATCCGAAGCCCTTGTTTTTGAAGCAATGCCTGATTCCGGCCTGCCATGCGGGGACTACATATATTCAAGTGATACTGATTTTTACGATATTTACGACATAATCGTCCTGACAGATGGATTTATCGGAAAACTAAGGGAGATTGACAGCGAAACATTCGGCAAAGACGCATATTTAGCGCTTTCATCCGTTGCATACGAGAATGGAGAGGCCATTCTGACATATGATTACATGTTTAATAACGTCAGAATTGATACCGGCGAAGATCATGCGGTTGAGATGCGCGTCAGGATAAGTGACAGCTGCATCGTTTACTTCAGTTTCCGTTCGTTTTCTTGCAAAAACAATATTACACGCAGCGAGATAGCAAAAAGTTTGATAATAGCACCATCGTACAGTGGTGATATCAACACTCCGGCTGGCGGTTATTATGTTCGCCTTGCATACGATGTCAACAAAAGCGCTGCAATATGGCAGGTATATGCGCGTGATAGTGGAGGTTCTTCATGAATATAAACCGCGTACTTAGTATTTTGCTTATATTGCTTGTCGTCGTCAATATTTATCTCGGTGTCAGCATATATTCTCTTTATCGCTCGCGCAATTATATTGATGATGATCTTCTTACTGCTGCCGTCGAAAAGTTCACTGCAAACGGGATAACACTGCATGAGGGAGCCATCCCAACGCGCAAGCAGGAAGGCTACATATATGTAGGGGAGCTCGATGATTACAATTATGCAGGCGTTGTAAAGGAGCTATCAGGACCTGATTCAGTTGATAATTTTACTCTGATGCCCGATGGCTACAAATATACGCTTAAAAACGGAGATGTTTTTGAGTTTAAAAATAACTATGAGTTTTCATATAACCTCGAAAAGTATAAATCTATTTTAGCCGACGATACATCATTGAATATAGAAGATTTACAAGTAGCAACTGGTACAGAAGCTGCTGCCGTTTCAGAAAAAATCACGGCTTTTTTTAAAAAACCAGCATTTGTTGGAACTTATCCTGTTGACATAGTAATCGACAAAGTCTTATATGGTGGCAAAATGCAGGAGTCGGGGGCGGATGTTTATTATGCTTATTTTTATCAGGCAATAGACGGCGTGCGTCTCAAAGGATTTGATATAACTGCAATCGTTTCTGCATATAATGGTGAGTATTATCTAATCGCAGCGCATGGGCGATATAGCTTCTTTCGCATAACGGAGCGCTTCGATTCACAGATTTACGATCAGGTCAATATACTGTTTATTGATAAATACGCTGGCACCTATGACGGTGAAACGGGTGAAAAAATAATCTCCGATGTCTCACCTGTTTATACCGCATATCCCGGAAATGAAACGGAGGGGCAGCGCAGGGAAGTATACTTTGTACCGGCATGGAAAATTACATATGGAAGCGGGAACTACAATGTTTACAATGCATACAATGGAGCATTGTACACAATTATTTAAGAGTATTCATATCATGTAATGTGCAATATGCTTAATTGTATTAAAAATCTCGTAATCTTGTAATCAACACTTTAATTTTATATCATTATTTGATATAATATCTTGGATAGCAACCATCGGCTTGATAAGTTTTAATGTTAAAAATAATCAATGGTTCGAATGTGTTGCTTTCTTTATGTTTTTATGACACGTTTTAGCGTGTCTTTTACTTCTTTTTATTTGCAATTGTGTTACTTAGTTACGGACGTAGTACGCCCATTATGATATATTACGGGGGAAATCTTTTTAATGGAAAAATACATAGTAAGAGGCGGCGTTCCGCTGATAGGCGACGTTGAAGTAAGCGGAATGAAAAACGCAGCCCTTCCGATACTGTACGCAACAATTCTTGTTGGCGGTAAATGTACGCTTGAGCATATACCAAACATCAGTGACGTACTTGTGACTCTTGAAATACTCAAGGGCATGGGCGCCGAAATCAGGATGATCAACAAGACAACATACGAGATAGACACGACAAACGTACGCGGCGGTACATCCGATTACCAGCTTGTTCGTACTATACGTGGTTCGTATTATCTCCTTGGTTGTGAAATGGGGCGCTTTGGTCGTGCTCATGTTGGATATCCTGGTGGTTGCGACTTCGGCTCACGACCGATTGACTTCCATATAAAAGGTTTTGAAGCCCTTGGCGGCAATGTAAGGACTGAAGGCGGTTATATCACGATAACAACCCCTAACGGCATACATGGTGCCAATATTTATTTTGACGGCAGTTCCGTCGGCGCAACAATAAACGTCATGATGGCTGCTGTCTTAGCAAAAGGTACAACAACTATTGACAACGCGGCAAAGGAGCCGCATGTTGTCGATGTTGCAAACTTCCTTAATACATGCGGTGCAAAGATTACCGGTGCCGGTACAGATGTTATAAAAATACGCGGCGTTGAGCGTTTACACGGCTGCAATTACGCAATAATTCCCGATATGATTGAAGCGGGAACTTATATGATTGCCGCCGTGGCTACAAACGGAAAGATACGGGTAAACAATGTAATACCTAAGCATCTTGAATCAGTGGCTGCTAAACTTGAAGAAGTTGGTGCTATTGTTGAGATGCTTGACGATTCCGTTATTGTAACGAGTACCGGAAAGATTCGCAAAACAACCGTAAAAACGCTTCCTTATCCCGGCTTCCCGACCGACCTTCATCCGCAATTTGCAGCCCTTTTGTCAGTGGCTAATGGCGTCAGTTATATAACCGAAACAATATGGGAAAAGCGGTTCCGCTACGTGAACGAGCTAAACTGTATGGGCGCTAATATTAAGGTTGACGGTAATACGGCTGTTATCGAGGGAGTTCCCGAGCTGTCATCAGCTTGCGTTAAAGCTGTCGACTTACGCGCCGGTTGTGCTGTTCTAATCGCCGGTCTTATGGCGAAAGGTAAAACCGAAATTTATGACATAAAATATATAGAACGCGGGTACGATGATATTGTGACAAAGCTATCAGGACTTGGTGCAAATATCATGAAAGTTTATGTTCCTGAGGGCATATCGGCTCAGCGGGCAAACTAAAAAGCAAATATGCTGAACATATAGTTTATTACCGCTGTAAAACTAAAGAAAGGAAGGACATTACAATGAAGGTTACGAAGGAAACAATTATTGGTGATGTATTAGATTATGACTCTGGCACTGCAAAATTTTTCTTAGAGATTGGCATGCATTGCCTTGGTTGCCCGGCCTCAAGAGGTGAATCTATTGAAGACGCATGTCTTGTTCACGGCACAGACGCTGATGAACTCGTAAAGAAGATCAACGAGTATCTTGAATCGGCAGAGGCTAAAAAAGCCTAAAGTGTAAACGAAAATTACAAAAGAAGGCAATAAATTATTTCGAGAAAATATAAGCTAAAAGTTATTTATTAATAATAAAAACGGGAAGATAATGGGGCACAAGCCCCTTTTTCCGTATGTGGATTATATTATTATGGATAAAAACGACTTAATAGATAATAAAGTCCCACACCTTTCGCTTGGACCACGCCTTGATGCCGTCATGTCTTTTATTCGTGATGGCACAACGCTCGCTGACATTGGCACCGACCATGCGCTTATTCCTATTGCCGCATATCTTTCCGGTAAATGCACACGTGCCTACGCAACGGACGTTAACTCGGGTCCTGTTGAGCGCGCGCGCAAAAATGTCGCCTTATATGGTCTGTCTAATGTTATCACGTGCATAAAATCCGATGGGCTGTCATGGCTTACTGAAACGCCAGTATCACGGTATGATATAGTTATTGCGGGAATGGGCGGCGAGACAATTGCCGATATCATCAGCAAAAATGGACTTATCCGCACACCCGCCGTCCGGCTTATTCTCCAGCCTATGACAAAGCAGGAGAAAGTGCGCCTTTTTCTTGCGGAAAGCGGTTATAAAACTCTTGCAGAAAAGGTTGTCACAGAAAACGGGAAGTATTATTGTATCATCTGTGCGGAGTATGACGGTGCTATACGAAGCATTGATGACTTTACAGCCGCCTATGGCACACCTGAAGCAATAATATTCACCTCAAAAACCGATAAAGAAAGCTATTTATCCCACTGTATTGAGGTTTTATTACGCCGCGCAGCGGGGAAGGAAGCCGCCGGGCTTACATCATCCGCCGAGCGTGAATTTACCAAGAGATTAAAAGAATATCTTGGCACATAGTATTCAGGTAATAAAGAAAATTTTAATTACACAACACTCCTTTTTGTAATACTTCAGATACGAGCGTAAGAAACAATGATATCAAATATTAATTTACCCACAGTAAAAGAGCTTTACAGTTATTTATCCGGGCAAATTCCGACATCCCTATCAAGCGAATGGGATAACGACGGACTTATGGTTTGCCCTGACAGCGGCGCTATTGTAAATAACGTCCTCTTAACGCTTGACGTTACATCAGGCGCGCTAAAGCGTGCCGCTGAGCTTGGCTGTTGTGTTGTAATATCCCATCATCCTTTATTATTTCATCCTCTCAAATCGATTACGGATGCCGGTGCTGTGTCCCAGCGTGCGATATACGCTCTTCAAAACAACATAACAGTCGTGTCATTTCACACGCGCCTTGACGCGGTTATAGGCGGCGTAAACGACGTTTTAGCGTCTATATTTGAATTATATGACATAAGCAACTTCGGCCCTGTGGGCGATGAAAATATCGGCAGAATCGGCATGCTTAAAAATGTTATGACACTGCATGAATTTTCTGTTTTTGTGAAGGACAAGCTTGGTTCTCCTGCCGTACTCGTCACGGGTGACCTGAAAAGGGAAGTGCGGAAGGTTGCTCTTGTCGGCGGCGACGGAAAATCATTTTTCCCGGCTGCCGTGTCAGCCGGCGCAGATGTGTTTATTACAGGAAGAGCGAGCTTTGACGTAACCGTTGACGCGCCTGAGTCAAATATTGCTGTAATAGAAGCAGGGCATTATTACACCGAAGCGCCCGTATTACACGCCATCGGCGATATAATATTAAAAATGTATCCCGGCATTAATATTGAGTATTACAATAGTTGTCCTTCAGTTTTATTATAATGATTTATAAAATGAAAAAAGCTAATGGAGCATAATTAATAATTAAACTCCATTAGCTTTTTTGTTTAACAACACGTGTGAATTTTGTATAATTGGTATTTGCCTAATATTAATCGTCTACATGGCTTGTACGTCTGCTTTTTATTATGCGAATTATTACCGGGGAGCATACAACGTTTATAGCAAGCTCTACAAGGAAGTTTACGCCGGTAATCACAAATATCAAGTAGTAATAAAGGTCATAACCGGCCGACCATTCAAGAAGTATCTCACGGAAGCAAAACAGAGCCAGCACACAGAATGTAGCCGTATTGACGATCGGCGCTGAGATTGATGCAAGAATTGATCCAATTATGCTTGCTTTTTCAGTTCCTTTGCGTCTGAACGGCTCGTAAATGAGTCCCGGTACAACACCTGCAAGGATGGCTTTTGCAAAGCAAATTAAAGCCGTAAAAAACGGATTAGCTGAAAACAGTATGTATCCACCCGGATCGAGATTGAACACGCAAGCGATAAATGTTATAAGGCCGAAAAAGAATCCGAGGATAGCACCTGTACGTACACCATATAAAACAGCTCCTATAACAATAGGAAGAAGAACAAACGCAAGGTTCAGCGAACCGATTCTTATATAAAACGTTCCAAGCTGTAAAACGACTACAAGAGCTGCAAGAAAGGCTGTTGCCACAAGACGGCGTGTTTTTGAAGAAACATTAGCTGTTGTGTCCATATTCATTATCTCCACCTTATCTTTTTATAATTATTTGCAGATCTTTTGCTGTTTATTGCCGCATTATTGAAATAATACTTATTATGTCTCAATAATATGCTTATTATCACTTCTCCCAATTATACAAAATTTGCATTTTGTATAATTGTATCATTAGCTTTAAGCAGTAGTTTGCTCGCCCTTTAATTGTAAATCACCCTTTTTATTCATATTATTCATCAGAGTGCTCTTATTGTCCGTGCTCCTGTGCAACATCGTTTCATATACATTTTACCCATAGCAACTGACCTCAATTAAATTTTAATAACATATTATTAATAACATACTATTAAGTGTTTATTTTAAAACACTTTTATTGATGTTGCAATATTATTTATGCTAAATTTATGGTATAATCAAATACATATGTAGGTAATATTTCATAAAAGGAGCTAAAAATTAAAGATAATATGCTCAGCGATTGTTTTTTTGACTGCTCCAGGCTGTATGATACACCCCCTCCGGATGAGCTTTTATCTTTTTATAAAAATAACCGGATAAAAATATCCGGTGTATATACAAGTTTTTATTCAGATGTAGAATCAATACCCGTTTGCATACGGCGTATTAAAAAGCAATGTATGAGTAAAACGGCCGCTTATCGTGAAACATCAAAAGCAAAAGTAGCTCCTGTTGTTTATCTTACACCTGACCTTATTTTAAATCCTGATTTTGTGCGGCTTTCCGTTGTTTATAAAAATTATAGTTACATTTTTTTAGAACTTCCCTACACACTTGAGCTTGACTGGCTTACATCGGCACTACACAGCATAGTATTTTCGATGAAGCTGTTGCCTGTATTTGTCCGCTTTGAGCGTTATGCTATTATATATCCTGAATATATAGTTAAAAAACTTCTGTCTGTTCCAAAAGCCTCTTACATATTTTCAATGTCATTTATTGATGGTAAAAGAAGCCGTCAGCTTTTTTCTTCCATGGTTAAAGACAACCTTCCGGTTTATGTTGGCAGCGCATCTCTTGAATTTGAACGAATCAAAAAGTTTTACGCCGATTCACAGCGTGAGATAAAGGACCTGCTTGGCACAACGGATGCAGCCTTATACGAGCTCAGGCACAATAGTTTTCTCGGTTGAATTTAAGCGTTTAGATTCATATTTGCGTTTTGTAGCTTCCCCGCCGCGTATGTGACGTTCTGCTTTGTTGCGCGCAAGTACTTTTGAAACCTCATTATAAAGCTGCTTGTTTATTGTACGAAGTCGGACTGATACATCCTTATGTACTGTTGATTTTGAAATACCGAATTTTTTAGCGGCAGCTCGAACGGTAGCGCCTGTTTCAATTATGTAATATGCAATCCTCTCCTCACGGCTGAATTCGCCGAATGTATAAACAAGATCTCTGCTGATATTCTTCATATATATACCGCCATAAAATATAAGTGTTGAATTTTGTCATTTTATACCGCTTGTCATTATCTCGTCCTCTTCTTCTCTATCATTTACTTCTACTACTCTTCCCTTTTATCACATGCCATTTTATGGTATGTTCCATAATATGGCTATGTTGTTATATAAATATGAAAATTGGCTGGCAATTATGATATTTTATGGACATGGCCGTATTTTTTCTCTATACATATTGAGAAAAGTTGCTTTTTCCTATAAATCTGTTGTTGACAACTTCATCATAATGTAGTATTATATATAGGCGCGAAAACGAGTCGCAGTTTTAAAATGTAAGCGACAGCGTTCGGCGACAAACTTAATAATATGACTCATTAGCTCAGATGGTAGAGCATTTGACTTTTAATCAAAGGGTCCGGAGTTCGAGTCTCCGATGGGTCAGATAAAAGCATAACGGCAGCCTATATAGGCTGCCGTTATGTCTAACAGCATAATTTTTATGTCAAGCTGAGGGTATTATCATGAAACGTTCAGAAATTAACCGGTATATAAAGCGAACCGAGGAATGGATAAAAGGTCTTGGCGTTTACCTTCCGCCTTTTGCATACTGGACGCCTGATGACTGGATGACAAAGGGGCATGAGTACGACGAAATACGCGAAAATATGCTTGGCTGGGACGTCACAGATTATGGGCTTGGCGATTTTTCCAAAATAGGTCTCCTTCTCTTTACACTCAGAAACGGCAATTTAAAAAATCCCCGTTATGCTAAAGCATATGCGGAGAAAATGCTTATATGCGAGGTAGGACAGCTCTCACCTAATCATTATCACTTTTATAAAACCGAGGACATCATCAACCGCGGGGGCGGCAATCTTATGATGCAATTATGGAGCAGAAACCCCGACGATACCCTCTCCGATGCACCTGTACACGTTCGCGTTGACGGCAGAGCCCTTGAGGTTCCCTCCGGATATATCTTAAAACTCACACCTGGCGAAAGCGTCACGCTTACGCCTTACACGTATCATGCGTTCTGGGCGGAGGGCGGACGTGTCCTTGCGTGGGAAGTATCTATGACAAACGACGATAATACAGACAATCATTTTTACGACGTTCCGCGGCGTTTTTCCGAGATCGAGGAAGATGAAGCACCATACAGACTCTTATGCAACGAATACCCCTCTGCTCTTGACTGATAGAATAATATTGATTCTATTTAGAATTGTTGGGAACACACGAAATTACATCAAAATTTAGTTGATATTTAATATATTTTTCTGCTATGTACTACAAAATAGCTACATTATATGTTATAATCTATTAATAGATATTAAATAAAAAACGGTAATCGAGGACTTTTGAATATGAAGATTCGTGTTATGTATTCCACATCAAAAAAGAGGATGGCTACATATGCCGATGCTCTTGCCAGAAGCCAGAATATTAACGTAGATAGAATACCGCCCGCTTTTCCATGCGATAGAGAGCGTCTTGTTGTCCTTGTGCTTACTCTTGGGCAAAAAGTTGACGATAAGGTCAGAAGATTTGCAAAAGAGCTTACAAAGAATCGCACATCAAACGTTGCCTTTGTTTTTGACTCAAAGACAAAAGAGCTTACAGAGGCTATGAAAGAAGTCATAGGATACGTAAAGGAAGCGGGAGCTAACGTTATCGAAAATTATTATTTTGTCGACGGCGGCGGTCCTTTAACGCTTACCGGTAAAATCACAATTGACCAGCGCAAGGATATTGTTAACTGGCTCGAAGAATTAATGGAAACTATAAAATAATAGACAAAACATACATGCATCTTTTAATATAAAACGTATAACGGAAAATATGTACTGATGATGAAAGAAGTTTACATATATACGGATGGCTCCTGTAAAAAGAACCCCGGACCCGGCGGTTGGTGCGCCATACTCGTATATGGAAAGCACGAGCGCGTCTTATCCGGCGGTGAAGCTGAAACAACTAACAACAGAATGGAGCTGACAGCCGTTATACGCGCATTAGAGGCGCTTCGTGAGCCCTGCTCTGTCAAACTCATATCGGACTCAAAATACGTTATAGACGCCCTGTCGCTTGGCTGGGCACAGTCCTGGAAGCGAAACGGCTGGCGACGCGGTGATGGCTCACCTGCGCTTAATCCCGACCTATGGGAGCGGTGTCTTGAGCTTGTAGAGCGCCATGATATGCATTATGAGTGGGTTAGAGGGCACGTTGGTCATCCATATAACGAACGATGCGACGAGATTGCCCAGTCCGAAGCCGCAAAGTTCATGCTATAATTCAATATTTATATTAAAAAGAGCAGTTCTGATTAACTGCTCTTTTTTCACAATAGTTATATTTCAACTTCCATTGAAATCTTCCGAGGTTCCATCGGGTATGTAACAATGTCGATACAAAGGCGCTCAGGCTGTCCTTTAGCATGGCCGTGGAATGATATAGCGTCGCGCCCGTCTACCAGTGTGAAGCAGCCATTATGCCCTGCTATGGGTATATCTGTGCCGAGCCCTGTCAGAATAGGTCCGTCGCAATATCTGCGGAACTCCCCATCGATTGAATCCGCTACATACATCCCCATTTCATACCCGCGGCTGGGGGTGGAATACCATAAATAATACTTCCCTCCGCGCTTTATAAGGAATGATCCTTCAATAAAGCGTCCGTGATCCCATTCACCGGGTTTGCCGGGAGATGCGATTACACGCGGCTCTGAGATAACCTTCCCTTTCTCAAGGTCAATCTTCATAATATAAAGATCGTTCCATGATGCTGTCATATAAACGGTTCCGTCGTCGTCTGCGAACAGGTTTGCATCATTAAAGTTGCGGTCAATAACAGGTTCTTCATGAAGTCTGTATGGACCTGTTATTTCATCAGCTTCCGCGAGGTATACGTGGAGGTCAATCCCACATTCATCATCGCGTGCGTTGACTGTGCAATAGAATTTCCCGTTATGAATGAAAAGTTCGGGCGCCCAAAAACGATTTTTACAGTGACATCCTTCTTTGATATTATCGGCGGATATAATCGTGCTCTCAAAACGCCAGTTTACAAGGTCGTCGGAAGACCAAAGACGTACGCCGGGCGTGTATCCGCTCCAAAACTGAGGAGAAGATGCGACAAGATAATATCTGTCGCCATAACGAGTTATCATTGGGTCACGAATATTGCCGGGTATGTCCGACATATTGGGGTTTTTGATAATCATTTCTCTAACCTCAAATAAAATAATGCCACACGGCTACCCTAAATATATCACATAAATATCGTTACTTCAATATAAACGGTAAATATCATGGAAAATAAAAAAGCCGCGTTCTTTAAAGCAAAGCACGCGGCTTTATATGTTTTAGTTAGTTTAATTTAAACGAAACGAAATTGCTGTGGATGACATTATAGTTTCCGGGTTTTGATGCTGTTGTGTTGACAATATACTCACCTTCCGCGTTTTTCGCTTTTACTTCCACGCAGTTGAGAGCGCCACCCTTCCTGAGAAGTGAGTTGTCAATCTTATATGACGCTTTCCCGCCTGATACTGCAACATCAACACGTGTCGTGGCGTTTATCTGGAATGTAACTGTCTTTATGTCATTGTCCTTTACGGTAACTGTGACTGTTGTTGTAGATGCGCCCGTATTGACACTTGTGATTTCAAGCTTATCGGAAGTCTTATAATAACCAAGCGATGAAACAAGCGTGTCAATTGATTCAAACTGTTTATCAAGCCACGCAAGGCGTGTATTGATAAACTCAAGCATTGAATTGAGAGCGCCCTTGAACTTTTCACCACCGTACGCCGCATATGAATAACCCCATCTCTTGTCGTTCGCTTCAGCCGCATCCTTCAGATAAGCCGAGTATTTTTCAATAATGCCACCCGGACCTACAATATTCTCTATCACTGTACCGCGTATTTCGTGCCACTTTTCATACGCGAGCGTCAGGAAATACGGGTCGCGTATCAGCATACGGTTCCACTGTACTGTCTGGTAATACTGCTCGACGGTGAAAGCATTTTCCGTAGTATGCCATGATGTCGGATACCATGTGTTGATCCAATACATATTTCTGTTGCCCCAAGCCCAGTCAAAGTCCCACTGAGGACCTATCTTCGCAAGCCCGTCTATATCCTTATAGAGGAAAAAGCTGTTTTTCATGCTGTCCCAGTTCATTGCGAACTCGCAGAATATAAAGTTGTTGACAAGGCTATCCATATCGAAAAGCTGGCTGTAATGGTATCCGTCATGCTCATCGTCTGTATAATTGACAACCTTATATGAGGTATTATGGTTGTCATATGCCGCAGCATAATGAACATCGCTGTTTTCAAAGAAGAAATCGTCGCTGTGAAGCGCGTATTCAAACGTCTGGATGTATTTTTGCGCGTATTTATAAAGGGATGTGTTTTTCAGCGAGTTTGCAGCTTCTACAGTATCTGTGCCGGGTGTATTAAAGTATAAGGGCTGATAATATGCCGTCGGAAGCGTCGCCAATGTAGCGTTACCCTTGCTGTAAAAATCCATTTCAAGAAGGAATCCGCCTGTTGCTTTTGGCGGGGCATCAAGCCCGTAGTCGGTGAATACGTAAGTCGTGCCTTTATATGTAATTTTTCCGGTGTCTATCCATGAATAATCTACCGACATACGGTCCTCAAGACCTTCGATAAACGACTTCATTTCACTATATTTGAGCTTACCTTCTTTTATTAGCGCATCCGCTATTGTTTCAGCTGCGCTCTCTGCATATTCAGCCCAGTCAAATACGTTGACGCGTGCTTCACCTACACGAACATGCTCACAAAGCTGATAGACGCCGTAGTATTCGCCATTGTAAATAAGCACGACGTTTTCACTGTGCATATAAACTTCTGTTCCAATGCTGCCCGAGAAATCGTACAGGAGCTTATTTCTCATAAGCGTATGGTCGATGTCGTTTGCAAGAAGTGTCCAGTGTTTATTTGCTCCGGCGCCGATGCCAAAAAGGTTCTCTTTTTTATCAAGCTTAATCTTAAACGGGCGCTTATCACGTCCTGCTGTAGAGTTGCCGCGCAGCTTAATCTTTATCTCACCATCATAAAGGCCTTCAGAAAACAGGTCTGTTCCCTGCAAAGCCATTTCAGCTTTGGAATATGAAGCCTTTGATATGTTCTTATATGGTGTGTCGCTGTTTATATATACAACGGGCAAATTACTGCAGTATATTGATATGTCGTCATAACCTTCAACTGATACTGTGATGAGCGATTCGTTATGTGAGTTTGTCAGCTTCAGCTTGCTTTCTTTATTTGTTATCGACGATTTTTGACCCGTTTTCATGTTTGTTATCGTCCACATATATGTAGAACCTGCCGGGAATCCGACAACAGAAAGCGTATCACCTGGCTGAGCAGTCTTATTTTCAAATCTTCCGGTTAATTTTGACTTGATTAATATCTTAAATGTTCTTGTTTTACCATCGCATGATGCCGTCAGTGTGACTTCAGCAAAACCTACATCAGGCTGATATACGGTAACATTTTCACCGTTTATCTTTATTTTTGAGGTATCGCTGCTCTTCCATGTTACGGTTTTACCCGCAACCTTTGTCGGAACCTTAAAGTTTGATTTAACACCCTCCGCGCTCTCACCGTTTGCGTAATTAATGATAATCAAATCAAGAATATTAAATTCTTTATTATCAATAACAGCCGAGGGTAACGGATACGAGCCTTTTTCAACGCTCCACTTGTCGCTAAGCTTTACGTCACCTGCGGACATTTTGTCGTTTGTAAGAGCGTTGCCCATATTCTGATATGCTTCACCAGTACCTGTGAGGTAGTAAATACGTTTAAAGCTGTTTGCCTTCGAGTCACCTGATGTTATCGCATATCCTCTTTGCGTTTCATATGTAACACGCGCAATATTGATTATATCCGAAAGTTCAGCTATGTTTGATGCGCGGATACGCCCGATTATACCGCTGCACCATTTGCTGGTCCTGCCGGAGTTACTTACATATACGGTGATGTTATTAAAAATATTCGTTATGTATATACCCCTGTTGTCAACGCCTTTTGATGTGTCAGTTCTGCACTGCCCTATAAGTCCGCCAGCACCGAGAATTTCACCGCCTTCACTGACAACAGCGTTTATTGAGCCGGCCATAAGGCTAATATTATCAATTTCTACATAACCGCTTGCCTGACCGGCTAAAGCACCAACACATGCATAAGCGCCCGCTGTAACGTCTATATTTACATTTGTCAATATTAGATTTTTAATAACACACGGGTCGTTCTTTTTCCTGCTGCCTAATGATCCGAAAAGGCCGTAATGTGAGTTTCTTGTGCTTTTTGTATTGATATTAAGTCCTGATATAATATGTCCTCTGCCGTCAAAAGTACCACTGAATACCTTTCCCGATACGACACCCGATTCGTTTTCAGCGCCGCCGATTGGAGTCCAGTTGTTGTAACTTGAAAGGTCGATGTTTGCAGTCAGTACATAATCGCCGTCAAGCGGGTAATTCTTATCCTTCCCGATTTTAGCGAGCTGCTCCGGTGTTGAAATTTCTATTGCGCCAGTGGGGACCGGATCATTTTTTCCGTTATTTTTTGTTGTTTCTCCACCCGTCGTACCACCGGATGTTCCACCGGATGATGTATCCCCTGATGTTGTCCCACCCGTCGTCGTTCCGCCTGATGTAGTTCCATCTGATGACACACCATCTGATGTTGTACCGCCACCAGTTGAGTCACCATTCGCGCCTTTATCTGATTCATCTTTTGTTGTTGAAGCATCTCCCGTTGATATGGTGCCATCAGTGTCACCACTGCCGTTTTTATTATCACAAGATGAAAGTGAAAGCAGCACAGCAAAAGAAAGCAAAAGCGAAATTAGCAAATAAAATGCTTTTGCCGTGCTGTGCTGCATTGGGGTTCTCTTAATAGATTTATTGCTCTTAGGTGAGTTTATGCGTTCCCGGATATTTATGAACAACATATCATATAATCCTTCGTGTATTTTAACTATCTTATAGGCAAGTTTATTTTATTATATAAAATTATTAGGTTAAAACATTTAACTATTTGTTAACAATGAACGATTTATAATATATTAGCAACAAAATCATGAAAATATTAATAAAAACTCATATGGATATAAAACATTATTTTACCTATGCAGATATTGAAGAAAATAAATAAATAATATATACTAATATATGCTGCGTGTATATGCAGCTTGCGCTGTATATATATATATTCTATATTATCGTTTTCTTTTGCAAAGAAATCGGTCGGTTGCTTCAATACTATTTTTCGGTTTATTAACAAATCAAATAAGATAAGAAAGGTTCAGAATTAAAAATGAAAAAACAAGATTATTTTTATACAAAGTCACATGTAAAAAAATCGAAATTGACACAAGTCTTGCTTTTGCTGTTATCTGCCGTATTTGTGTTCTCCGCCATGTTTTTTATAGCCGGCTGTTCTGATAACGGCTCTGATAATGGGTCAACGACAGATACGGAGTCTTCAGCACAAAGCGAAACAGAAACTGAATCTGAAACCGAAAAAGTTGAAGAAGAACCCGATTATTATGGATATTTATTCGTTTACTTCACAGGAAATGACCCGTCGCAGGAGCGCGTTTATTATGCTGTAAGCGAAAACGGTTACGACTTCACAGCGTTAAACGGCGGCAAACCCGTACTTACGTCGAATAGTGGTACAAAATGCGTGCGCGACCCGTATATTTTCCGTGGTCAGGACGGCTATTATTACATGATAGCTACCGACATGAAATCTTCACTCGGCTGGAACAGCAACCGCAGCCTTATAAGCTGGCGTTCGGTCGACCTTATAACATGGGAAGATGAAACGGTAATACAAGTTGCTGATACAAGTAAAACAACACGAGGTGCCGACCGCGTATGGGCGCCACAAGCAATATGGAATGAAGAACGCGGCGAATACATGATTTATTTCGCACTTCATTCAAATGCAACAGGCGGTGCTACCGTACTTTACTATGCTTACTCGAAAGACATGAAGTCATTTACGACGCAGCCCGCGCTTTTATATGCGCCCAAAGGCGGCAAATCTGCGATTGACGCCGATATTATTTACCATGATGGCTTATATTATATGTACTTTAAAGATGAGTCGTCAGGCGGCATTCGTGTAACGACATCAACGCGAATGGATGGCGGATACTCATCAGACTCCACATTAGTATCCCGCCCGGGGCTTGCTGTTGAAGGTTCAAGCATTTATAAGTTAATTAACTCTAAAGGCTGGCTTTTAATATCCGACGCTTACACAAGCGGATTTTTCACGATGCAGTATACAGAAGATCTTATTCATTTCGTTGAGCTTGACAGAAATATGGGCGAGTATTCGTTTAACTTCAAACCTCGTCATGGAAGTGTCATGCCGATTACCCGTGAAGAGTACGACGCTCTGCTTGAAGCCTACCCGATGAAGTAAATATAGTCCCTCCTGTTTTATCAAATAAAGGAGCCACACATCAATATGAAAGCATCCGAGATAAATATACGTGACCCATTTGTGCTGACAGTACCTGAAAAAGGTTTATACTATATGTACGGCACACGCGGCCCCGGAGTATGGGATACATGTTCCGGTTTTGATGTTTATAAAAGCTGTGATCTTGAAAACTGGAGCGAGCCCGTGTCCGTTTTTGAAAAATACGATGATTTTTGGGCTACCCACCAGTTTTGGGCGCCTGAAGTACACTATTACCACGGCCGCTACTACATGTTTGCCAGCTTTAAAAGCCCGACCGCCCGTCGCGGAACACAAATTCTTGTCTCCGACACGCCTGACGGCATATTTGTCCCGCTGACAAAGGAGCCGATAACACCGCGCGGATGGGAATGTCTTGACGGGACGCTATACGTATCCCCGGACGGGCGTCCATATATTGTATTTTCGCACGAATGGGTTCAGTGTACCGACGGATGCATTTATTCGATGGCCCTGACGGATGACCTGACAGCTCCTGTTGGCGAGCCAAAGCTGCTTTTCCGTGCGTCTGAGCCCCTGTTTGCTATCTCTGGCGCACAAAGATACGTCACAGACGGTCCGTTCTTATACAAAGGTGAGACAGGGCGTCTTTATATGCTCTGGTCGACAATGGCTGTGACCGGATATGTTCAGGCTGTCGCCGTATCCGAAAGCGGTGATATTGAAGGGCCGTGGCACCACGATCACCCGCTCCTATTTGAGCGTGACGGAGGTCACGGAATGATCTTCAGGGATTTATCCGGCAATTTAAAACTTGCCCTTCACCGCCCGAATAAGAATCCATACGAACGTCCTGTATTTTTCAATATAAAAGAAGATAATGGTTTGTTGAGTGTCGTTGATAATACCAACTGACGCTGCGTAAAATCAAAATATTCAGACAAAAACGTAAGCCGGAGCTACTTTGAAACGGCTCCGGCTTTACTTTAGTCAATCGATTGTCGAATAATAATATAAAAAAGAAAATAAACAATAGATTTTGGAAAATGTTTCTCCAAAGGAGTTAAAAGTGTTAATGAAGTCTGATATTGAAATAGCGCAGTCTGCAAAACCTGTTGATATTTATAGTGTTGCAGGGAAAGCCGGAATACCAAAAGAATATATTGAACCTTATGGTAAAGGCAAGGCAAAGATTGACCTTTCAATTATGAAATCGTTTATCGGCAAGCCAAAAGGCAAGCTTATCTTAGTCACAGCGATTACTCCGACTCCTGCTGGCGAAGGAAAAACAACAACGACAATAGGGCTTGCAGATGCACTATCTCTCACCGGTAGAAAAACAATTGTTGCGATTCGTGAACCATCTTTAGGACCCGTATTTGGTATAAAAGGCGGTGCTGCCGGCGGTGGTTATTCGCAAGTAATCCCTATGGAGGACATTAATCTTCATTTTACAGGTGATATACACGCTATCGGCGCAGCAAACAACCTGCTCGCTGCGATGATAGATAATCACATATATCAGGGCAACTCACTCAGGATTGATCCGAGACGTATAACATGGCGCCGCTGTATGGATATGAACGACAGGCAGCTTCGCAACATAATTAGCGGGCTTGGTGGCGCAACAAATGGTATGCCGCGTGAGGATGGTTTTGATATCACAGTCGCATCCGAAGTAATGGCAGTTCTTTGTCTCTCTGAATCCATCTCCGATTTAAAATCTCGCCTGTCGCGCATTGTCATAGGTTATACATATGATGGCACACCCGTCACAGCGGGTGATCTTCATGCAGAAGGTGCTATGGCAGCTCTGCTCCGTGATGCCATAAAACCTAACCTTGTATCAACGCTTGGCGGAACACCTGCTCTCATACATGGCGGTCCTTTTGCAAATATTGCTCATGGCTGCAACTCCGTTATAGCTACGAAATTGGCTCTCCACTTTGCTGATTACACAGTAACTGAAGCAGGATTTGGAGCAGATCTTGGTGCTGAAAAGTTCTTCGATATAAAATGCCGTGCGGCTTCACTCACACCATCAGCCGCCGTTGTCGTCGCTACCGTACGCGCTCTTAAAATGCACGGCGGCGCACCAAAGACATCGCTTTCTGATGAGAATTTATCTGCTTTGTCGGCAGGAATACCGAATCTCTTACGGCATGTATCAAACATACGCGATGTTTTCGGCGTTCCTGTTGTCGTCGCTATAAACCGCTTCCCTACCGACACGCAAGCGGAACTCTCGCTTCTCCGCTCTGCATGCGCTGAAGCTGGCGTTGATGCTGTAATCTCCGAAGTGTGGGAAAAAGGTGGCGAGGGCGGTATTGAGCTTGCGGAGCGCGTCGCCGAACTTTGTGAAACAAAGTCAAACTTCAGATTTGCATACAGTATAGATTTATCAATTGCCGAAAAACTAAATACTATTGTAAAGCGCATATACCGTGGCGTAGGTGTCGAGTTCACACCAGCGGCGAAAAAACAGCTTGATAAGATTGAAGCTGATGGCTTTGGAAAATTACCCGTATGCGTTGCAAAAACGCAGTATAGCTTCTCTGACGACGCACAGAAGCTTGGTGCTCCCGAAGGCTTTACTGTTACAGTGAAGAATCTTCGCGTTTCAGCCGGTGCAGGATTTATCGTTGCCCTGACAGGCGATATTATGACAATGCCCGGGCTGCCGAAATCTCCGGCAGCCGAGTATATAGATATTGACGCAAACGGCACAATAAGCGGACTTTTTTAATACCTTTGACCTCACAGTATCTCATTTCCCGCAAAGGAGTCTGAATATGGCAAACACTAAAGAAAATAAACGAGATGGCTTTATTAAAAGAATCTTTAAACGCTATTTTATCGATGCAATGGGCTCAATGATGCTCGGGCTTTTTGCATCGCTTATAATCGGGACAATACTGAAACAATTTGCAAAAATCTCCGTACTCAGCTTTCTTGCGCCACTCGCAGCAGTGGCTACTGACCCCTATGTTGTAGGCGCTGCAATAGGTGCCAGTATATCTTGGGGATTAAAAGCAAAGCCGCTTGTGATTTTCACAGCCGCTGTTACAGGCTCAATAGGTTATTATTATGGTGGCGCAGTCGGCGCATATGTCGCCGCTTTAGTTGGAAATGAATTTGCATCGCTTGTCGCATCAAAAACGAAAATTGATATTATTATCACCCCCCTTATGTCAATCATAACGGGCGGTACAGTTGGTGTATTTGTCGGACCGTACATCAATAGTTTCATGGAGATGCTTGGCGATTTCGTCAACAAAACGACAGAGCTTTCCCCCGTTCCTATGGGAGCAGCCGTTGCTGTTATCGTCGGACTTGTCTTGACAGCTCCTATTTCATCAGCAGCTCTTTGCATCATGATTGGAATAGATGGAATCGCTGCCGGTGCTGCTGTCGTTGGCTGTTGCTGTCAGATGGTCGGCTTTGCCGCCGCAAGCGCACGCGATAACAATATTGGCGGTGTTATTTCTCAGGGTATCGGCACATCAATGCTGCAGTTCCCGAACATCCTAAAACACCCGCAGATTTGGCTTGCCCCGACGCTTGCATCCGCCGTTCTCGGTCCTATATCAACCGCTGTTCTTGGAATGACAAACACATCAACAGGTGCAGGCATGGGAACATCCGGACTTGTGGGGCAGTTCGGCGCATTTGAAGCAATGAGTGAAGCTGGTGTAAACCCCGAAATAATTATCTTAGAGATAGCCGTTATGCACATTATAGCTCCGGCAGTTCTGACGCTAATGTTCGACTTCGTATTCCGCCGCATCGGCTTAGTAAAACCGGGATATATGAAGCTTGAAAACGTAAATTAATGCTCATTTTTTATTAAATCTATATAATAATCCGGAAGTCTGATCACGTCCGGATTTATTTTTTACTCAATAGGCAAAAAAGAAGCCCAGCACTGCTGAACTTTTTAAAAAATGATTATAAACTACTGTTAGAATACATTATCACTGTATTCAACCCGGATGCAGACGTCAATAGTACTTCTCCATAAAGGCAAATCGGGAGCTCTTTATTATCCTTAAAGCGTTTGTCCGGCCCGCCCGATTTGTTGACATATTTCCATGTGTGACCCACGACCGTCGCATCTTTTGGCACTGCTTCGCTTTCTACAAACCTTGTAGTACCAAACGAAATATCAAAATCTGCATAACTCAAAGCACCGATTTTATTGCCTTTAATTATAAACAGCATATCGGGCAGGAATAACAGTGTTTCTTTGCCAAGTTTAAACGATGCAACGTCATGATTAACCCTAAAGGGGAAAGTTGCTTTTGTTGATGCTTTGCATGGTGTGCGTTTTACTGAAGCTGTAGCGCCACCGGTGTATTTTTTATCAATGACCTTGCTTGCCTCAACTATCCGCCAAACTTTTTTACTCTTTGTGATATTTATCAGTGGTTGTAATCTGTTTTCAACTGTAGTTATTTGGTCACTATCAATATCATAATCTAATTCTATTACACCTAACACAAAAAGTGCAGCTTTGGAACTGCACTTTTCTTTATTTAATTTCAATATTTTACTTGTTTATATCACTGGCATTATCAGAGGCGGTATTATTTGCGATGTCACTGTCGCTATCTGTGTTATTCTCACTTTCGTTTTTATTTGCAAGCTGAGACATAATCAAGTCAATAGGATTGTACTCAGATTGTACAGCCAATCTGTTTTCCTCTCTTATCTCAACTAAAAGCTCCTCCCGTATGACTCTTATGCTTCGTGGCGCTTGTATTCCCAGGCGTATTTTATCCTTTTCGATATTTAAGACGGTTACAACGATGTCATCACCGATTATTATCCCCTCATTTTGTTTTCTTGTAAGTACAAGCATAAAATTTAACCATCCTCTGACATCGTCTTACGTAAAAGCTCTATGACCGGTACACGTACGCCGTATTTCTTATCATCCAAGATTATCTGACGAGCCTTGCTGTTTCTTACGTTAATAATAATCGGAGCTAAAAGGTTTATGGTCATTGATTCAAGCGATTTCGGAATACGAAGTACGTTTAGTACATAGATATCCTTAATCTGCTCAATTTCAAGAGCGTTTATGTCCTCTTGGGATATATCGAAAGAGTAATCGGAGTAGATTTTAAACGGATCTATAACCGGCAGCGATATCTCCGTATGATCAAGCGATTGAAGCCAGCATATAGGCTTGCTTTCTTCACTTGCTAGCAAAACGAAGCGTTTATTTTCCTCGAGGCCTGGCAAGCCATTTTCAAAGTTAATTATCTTTTTATCATCAATCTCGACCACACCGAAATGTGCTGTTTGAATGTCCATCGCTAAATCACCGTTATTTTCAGATTAGAGTTGTATGTCCAGGGTTGCGCCAGTTTCTTCGGGGGGTATGTATTCTTCCACGACAGTATATTCTATTGAAGGTTTCTGAGCCATATAAATGTCAATCGACATTTTAGGCTCGACTTTGATGGTCGGAAGCTGCATCTCGTCCCAGGTAATTTTTATATCGTTTAAATACCAGTTTATTTTTATATCACCTGGATCGCCATGCATTTTTATATCATCATCCGGAACAGCGATATTGAAATTAGGTGTATATTTTTCGAGAATTTTACTTCTGTAAAGCTGTCCGATCCTATTGCCGACGTAAGGCAATGCCCTCATAAACTTTGCGTTATTTGCTATTTCGCGAATACCGGCACTTGCTTTTGACTTTGCGGCTGACACTCCTTCAGAAGTTAATGTTCGAGCAGACTTCAAACCGATATTATCGAAAAACTTTTTCATGTCAAGCTCTACTTTTCCATCTTCTTTATCAACGGTCATTCTGATTTGAGAGCGCTCAACATTCATTTTTCGGAACTTCATATCGATTTTCAAACGCGCATTTTGAGACTCTACGCCTATTCTGGCCATTTGTTGTTCGATCTGAAGTCTTAATACTCTCATATCAAGCTCCGTTTTTAAGGTTCACTAATTCAAAAAATCAAGTAATGATGTTTGAACTATCTCGGCTCCTGCAGCAAGAGCAGAATTGTACACTGTGAGTGCTGTGGTAAGCTGCATTATTGACTGTGCCATATCGGCGTCAATAGCATTCGACAGCATCTCCAAGTAGTTATAATCGCTCGAATCATACCGTGTTGTAATTAGATCCATGCGATTAATTGATGCGCCAATGACCGTTTGGAAGCTTAAAATAGAGCTTTGAGCATCTTGAATTTCGGAAATGTATTTTGAAAGTCCGCTGACATCGTTTGATTTCAGCATTGATATGCATTTATCAAGTATGTAATAAAGATTATCCTTACCGGAACCAAGAAGGTCGAGACCGGTAAACATAAAATCGACTGAATTATTCTTGCCTATTTGAATAGCACATTTATTATCTGCTTCTATATCTAAATTAGTGAGAGCATTAGTGGCTGTTAGAATGGATTCCATTTCGCCCCTGAGCTCATTTACAGCATCATCCATGCTGTAATCAAGACCGACTGTAGCATCGGAGTTGTCAAGCAGCTCACCGATGGATGCTAAAATTGCTTTTGCATCATCTAAATTAAAGCGGTTATTTAATTCTCCTTCAGTTAAGACAGAAATATGTCTTTCTTTATAGTATTCGTAATCAATTTCACCGGTTTCCGTGCGTTTAATCGAAGGGTCAGTGTCTAAAATATAATCTCCCGCAAGTCTCAGCGATATTTCATCGCTTAACTGATCTGACAATTCCGAAAGCGAGCTTACAAAATCATAGAGCTTCTTATAGCCATCACTCGCTCCAGTGTCTAAGCCAAACCGCTCTGTGCCTTTTAGTGCAGCATTTGCTGAATAGATAATTCCGCGGACAGCGTTCAGAGCTTTAGCGCATATCGTATCTCTTGCATATTCGTGAGATGATACATCGGCAATTTCAATAATACATTGTTTTATATCATCCGCGAATTTTGCCATAGAATCGGCGTTTGCATTGTAATCATCAAAACATGCAATCTGTGTCAGGTCGATATTGTTGTATATTAAGTGACCTGTAGCCGGATCTACGTTGAACGGAGGTTTAACTGCGCCAGTATTGTCTTTTGTACCGGTAAAATTGAAGCCACCGAAAAGATATGTCGTGCCTATTGTAGTATTGCCGATTGAAACGAGCTCCTGTTGCAGAGTTTTCAGCTCGTCCGCTATTATCGACAAGTCTTCTTCATTTTTACCAATACCGGTTGCTTCTATTACCTTCTCATAAGTTGTCTGAAGAATACTGTTTATATTTTTCGCAGCAGCTTCAGCTTCCTTCAGATAGCTTTTCGCTGTATTAATATTGTCTTGATAAATCTTTAAACCTGATAGTTTATTTCTTGCTCTCAGTGCAGTTACGGTAGCTTGAGGATCTTCCGATATATTAGTAATACGCTTTGTTGTATTAACTTGATTCTGGTATTTATTCACTCTGTTTAGGCTTTCATACATGCCATTCAGAAATTGATTTACCATCATCGCATTAGTTATTCTCAAAACAGTTTCCCCCTTTAATACCAATATAGAAGAAATCTCAAAACTACCGCCCGGATAATAGTAGTAAGGCTATCGTCAAGTATATAACAGATTTATTTTATCTGCCGACAATGCCGGTGTTTCTTATGAGTATATCAAGCATTTCGTCAAGAGCGTTTATTACTCTTGAGCAGGCATTGTATGACTGTTGATATACGATAAGGTTTGTTGCTTCCTCGTCAATCGATACACCTGATATTGACATTCTCTGTGTATCAATGCTGTCAAGAAGCGAGTGCTTAGTTTCACATATGCTTTTGCTTGTTTTAAGCGAAATAGCAAGCGTTGACACAAGAGAGTTGAGTGAGCCGTAATACTTGCCGTCAGAGAATGAATCGCGCAGCCTTTCGGCTATTCTTGAGTTTCCGCTGAACGTATTGTCCTCTGATATTTCATCGGAAGAACCGGCGATATTCCACACACTCTCAAAAATGCTGTCGCTTAATCTGAAATTACCCGCAGTAATTCTTGAATAGTCGCGATTGCCGTTTATATCAAGCGGAACATTGAAAAAGTCCACTCCTGTTACGCTGCTCTGCCCGTCTGTCGGATATGTATAACCGGTCGCGTGTATATCGTTTATCGTCTGAGCTATAAGACGTGCAAGTTCGTTTAATCTATCAATGTAATAAGGTATTCCCTCGCCCGACGTTTTACCGGACCCATCAGAAATCACCATTTCCATGTGGCTATAAAGCTCACCGCTTTTTACAGTACCGTTTTCGATACAGAGATCAACCCCGTCAAGGGTGAGATAGTTGCGGTAGTACATGGATCGTGCGATTACATTGGGCTCAACAGCATCTTCGATTTCCATACTTGAGCTGCCATAAACGAGCGCAACTCCGTTAAATGTAACATCATATAAATCACCATTCTCCGGATTTGCCGTAAGCTCAACGTCAATATAATTCGAAAGGTCAGCTATAAGTGCGTCGATTTGATCCTTTCCCTCAAGAGAGGTTATATTCCCTGCTAAAATTTCTGCATTTATATCTGCAATTTGCTTTGTTATTGCATCAATTTCAGTTTTATGTGATGACGGCGATGTAACCTCTATCTTATTAAAGCTTGTCCCGACTACAAGGTCAACTCCGCCAATCTTGACATCAATCATGCTTTTGTTGACATCGCTTATTTCATATGTCATATTAACATATCCGGACAGCTTATCAAGAAGCAGGTTTCTTTGGTCACGGAGGTCGTTTGCCGTATAACCGCTTCTTTCGTACTCTGCAATAGCTCCATTGAGCCTTGCAATCTGCTCGGCGGTCGAGTTTATTAAATCGGCGTTTGTCTTTATGCTGTAATTCTGGTCATCCCAAAGATCTATCATTTCATCGTACAGCACTTTGAAGTTTTCAGTTAAACTCACCGCTGCTTGCTGAACTGATGTTCTATACTCTTCACTTGTCGTATTGTTGGCAAAATCCTTCAGTGATTGATAGAAGCTTTCAAGGGAACCTGTGATTCCCTGACCTTCTTTCAGCTCGGAATTAAAAAGCCCCTCGAGATATGTGAGTGCATTTGTCCTGTATTCGCTGTAATTATAATCCATGTTAAGGTCTCTGTACTGGTTGTCAAGGTACAGATTCCGGATTTGCTGTGTATCAATAATAGCAACGCCACGCCCTGTTTTATCTGCCGTGACTTGGCTGAGTAAATATCTGCCTTCAGTCGGTTCAATGGCGGAGGTTATGAGTCTTTGACGTGTATATCCGACTGTATTAGCGTTTGCTATATTATGTCCCGTTAACTTTAAATTGGCCATCGCTACGGAAAGGCCGGATTTTGCTATTTCAAGGCTTCCGAATGTTGATGCCATTTCACCCTCCGCAAATCTTCAATATATCTAAACTGTAAAACAGCTATAAATTATTTATACTCGTATAATTTATCGTAATTTTATCGTCAGACTTTATAATCAAGCAAGCTCGTACTTTCGTTTTCCCCTTGCTTGTTCCCCTGCGGGTCATATGAATTAAACCCTTCTTCTTTGCCGGCCATATACATCAAATTTATCATGAAATTTGTGTATTCAATCTTGCTATTGATTAAAGCACGGTTTATTTCGTTTTGTGACATAAGTTTTTCAGTTTCTTCGTTGAGTTTTGAGCTTATGTCAGATAACCGTGCTTTTATATCAGGGCTTTTTACACACTCGATTATGTCTGATAGCTTCACATCATCAGTTTTAGCCCCGGTATCAGACATTAAAGAAGCTACTATTTGCTTCCTCGCCTCTTCATTTACCCGAAGTTCCGCAATTATTTCTTCTTCGTTTTGTACGAGATCGTTGAGAGCTGTGATATCGTCCTTTTTTAGAATTTTTTCTTTTTGAAAAGCGACATCCGTCAGCTTTATAACAATATCCCTCGCACGCTCTAAATTATTTAAAAGCTCAATAGAGGCTTCCCTCGGTTCCATTTTTTCATTCTCCAACTCAGTTACCTTTTATAAGTCCGCTGATAATTGCCTCTATAATTTTATCATCAGGTATCGAGTAGTCGTTACTTTTGATTTTCTCCATAATTTTAGCAGCATTAATTTCATCTTCATGTTCTGATTTTTCAAGCATTTCTTTTGCTGCCCTCATGTATGAAGAAAGCTTTTTCGCATCATCGGATAGTTCAAGACTATCGGAAACACGAGAGGTATAATTAACCTTCGGTGTGTTTCCGTTTACTGTGTTCATGTATTTTGATATTATTTCAGTATGATTTACACCATTAATCTTCACGATATTCAACCTCAGTTATATTAATGCTTTAATTATCATCTTTTTTCCAATGTTCAAGTGGTAGTGCACCACCATATGATTTAGTTTTTTCTTTTTCAGTTTTACTGTCTGTGCTACTTGATTTATTTTGTTGTTTGAAAATACCGGATAACTTTGACATACATTTTTTGCACAACATGCCTTCTGATATTGCAGCTCCGCATGTAGCACATTTTTTCCCGCTATCGGATTTGCTGTCGTCGATGACGACCCATCCCTCGTCTATCAGATAATTTAACGCTTTTTCTGTAACTCCGGTATTTTCAATGATGGATTCAAAATCTTTCTTTTCCGGATCACTGTACAGATATGATCTAACCTTCGTATAAGCATCATCCACCATATCAATACAGTTTGGACAAACACTGGAGTTTGTTGATGAGCTATAAATATTGCCGCAATACTTACACTTTTTTAAAGGCATATTGTCGCCTCCTTAATAATATTACTGAGGCTCACATCTGTTTAGTGAATATTGTTTGCCAATCCTTCCATACTGTCGGCTGTACGCAGAGCATTACTTGCGAATGAATATGCCCTCTGCGTGCGCATTAAAAGTGTTAGCTCATTTGCAAGGTCTACGTTTGAATTTTCAAGAGCGCCTTGCATTACACTGTATTCTTCTGCGGGTGTAGCTTCACCTGATACCTCTGTTACCTGATAACGTGATCCTCCCGCAGACATGAGCCCGTCTGGATTTGTGAAAGATACAATTCTAAGAGATGATGTCCAGCCATTCTCGTTATATAATACGCCATCTTCTGTCATGTTGATTGAGGAGATGTCACCTGGGAGATTGATTCGCTCCCCGTTTCTATTTAAGACATAATAGCCATCGCTTGTTACAAGATAATTATATTGCCCCTCATGCGATATCGCGAAGTTTCCGTTTCTTGTATAATAGCGCTCGCCGTTCGGACTGACAAGCATAAAGAACCCGTTGCCCCTTATTGCAAAATCCAACTTCTGGCCTGTGAAACCAAGAGAACCATCACGAAAATCAGTCGATATGGAAGCCGTAAGGACACCGCTTCCGCGAAGAAGATTAGCAGCTTCGCTGTCAGTGCCGTCGGGATTGTCGATCAGGGTATATAAAGCATCTTTAAAATTAACAGCCGAGGATTTGAAGCCCGTTGTATTGATATTAGCAATATTATTTGCGATGTTATCAATCCTTGTCTGTTGGGTCTTCATGCCAAGTGCCGCTGTATGTATAGCTTGCATGATAACATCAACCTCCTATGCTTCCGAGCTTTGTGGCAAGGCCAAGCGACTCATCTGTTATGCTGACAATCTTTTGACTTGCCTCGTACTTACGGTAAACCGTTATCATATCGGTAATTTCACTAATAACATTTACATTTGAAAGCTCCTGCACACCCTGACGTACGATAGCGTCATTTGCAGGGATAGCAGCTCCGCCGTAAGCATAATAAAGGTTATTTCCCTCTTTGCGCAGCACGCCTTTATCTTCAAAAGTTTCAATGCGCAATCTTCCTACATAGCGCCCATCGACATTTATAACACCATTTGTTAAAACGTTAAATTCGGTCGTGCCAATATTGATTCGCCCCCCTGTCCCGAGGACGTAATGTCCATCAGCGGTGACAAGATAGCCATTACCGTCGATTGAAAAATTGCCGGACCTCGTATAGCGGATGCCTTCATCTGTTTCAATTACAAAAAAACCATCGCCTGAAATCGCAAGATCCGTTGAAACACCGGTATCCTCAAACATACCATCTGAAAAATCTGTTACAACTTCATCAACATGTGTACCGTAGCTGTATGGACCAACATCTACGCCACCATAAACATTTACACTCGGATCGTTTATTCTTTTTACAATTTCCTCGTTGAATGTCGTTGTTACAAGCGTATCTTTTTTGAAGCCGGTCGTCTCCGCGTTGACAAGATTGTTTGTCAACACGTCCATCTTGTTCCGTTGAACCATCATTCCCGTGGCAGCCGTGTATAATCCCCTGACCATACATTCCCTCCATATACGCTTCTAAATTATACATCTCGATGCAACACGAAATGGTTCCCTTCGTGTTTTTTATCGATAGTTTTTTCTTTAAATTAACAGGTAAAGAACGGTATTATTATTATTTTACATTTTGTTTACAACAAAAACTATCCGGTTATCTTTTTTAAAGCCATTTTCATGTCAAGTAAAATTCTCGAATGTAGCTGGGATACCCTTGATTCTGATACTCCAAGGATATCAGCTATGTTTTTTAGTGGCAGACCTTCATAATAGTGAAGCGTTATGAGCATTTTATCCCGCTCTGAAAGCTCAGAGACAACTTTTTTCAGCGCATCATAGATTACCGCATCCTCAAGACGCTGATATGGATCTTCAGACATTGAGCTTTCAGATTCATCTGTGTTCTTTTCAAATATTATCGACTCGAATGATACGAGGTTGAACATATGCGACTTCTGAAGAACTTTCTGAACTGAAGATTTTTTTATCCCCAGGTATTTCGAAATTTCTTCATCCGTCGGCTTTCTGTTATACTTTGCTTCAAGTACCTCGTATGCTTCCTGTATGATGTTTATTTTTTTGCGCAGGCTTGTCGGCGCCCAGTCTTGTTTGCGCATATAATCAATTATTTCACCCCTGATACGGGATGTCGCATAAGTCTGGAATTTAACGCCAAACGACCTGTCGTATTTATTAACTGCGTCTACAAGCCCAAGTACACCGCAATTAATAAGCTCGTCCCTTTCGCTGTAATCCCGATAATATGGCATCATGCGCTTAACTACAATATTGACTATGTAAAGATAATGCGAGATAATTTCGCTTTTAATCTTTTCGTCACCTGTGGCGAAATACTTATCCCAAAGTGCCTCGATATTATCGTTTTTATCTTTGTCACTGTCAATATTGTCGGTATTCTTTATATTGTCGGGATTGCTAAGGGTGCCGTTATTATCTTGCTTTTCTTTACTCTCTTGCATTTCACTAAACCTTCTCTACCAACACATACAAGGTTCTTTCTACGTAACCTTAATAAGCTGTTTTTGTTATGGTAGTTTTATAATGCTTTCAATCTGAAGCTGTTTTGTCGGCTCAACCTCGGCATATGACAATACCGTAAGCCCGGGGGCTACTTGCTCAATTATTTTCTTAAATCTTGGTCTTGTAACGGGTGCTGTTATCACAACGACTCGTTTTCCTTGTGTTGAGGCTTTATCAATTATCTCTTTTGTGCTCTTATAAATTCCCTGAATCTGGGCTGGCTCAAGTATTGTAACTGTTCCTGTATCAAGCCGCTTTGTTTTTTCAAGGATAATTTGCTCAACCTTTGAGTCAAGGGCTACGACGAGCACATCATCACCCGAAAGGAACCTTTGCGTTATTACCCTGCTTAGATTTTGTCTTACATACTCGGTTAAATCGTCCGGATTCTTAGTCGTTGTGCCATAATCAGCAAGAGTTTCAACTATTGTTGCCATGTCTTTAATCGGCACATTTTCGCGAAGAAGTCTGACAAGAACCTTCTGAATGTCACCGTATGTAAACATCTTCGGCACAACTTCTTCAACAAGCGTTGGCTGCTGTTGCGCAAGATTATCAATAAGCATCTTGACCTGCTGACGGTCAATAAGCTCGCTGCTGTGCTGCTTGATTACTTCCATCAGATGAGTAGTAATAACAGACAGCGGATCAATCGTCGTGTAGCCGAGAAGTTCTGCGCGCTCTCTTTGCTTCTTTGTTATCCAGAGTGCAGGCAATCCGAATGTCGGCTCGGTTGTTTCAATTCCGGTTATTGTTTCATCGACACCGTCCGTATTTATGGCGAGATAATGATCCGGCATGACCTCGCCTTTTGCGACCTCGGTTCCTTTAATTAAAATCCTATACTCGTTCGGGCCAAGCCTGACATTATCCCTCATTCTGATTGACGGTATTATAATCCCAAGATCAATTGCACACTGTCTTCGGATCATAATGACACGGTCAAGCAAATCTCCGCCCAAGCTCTTATCAACAAGCGGAACGATGCCATAACCGAACTCAAACTCAATCTGCTCAACCTGAATGAGATTGAGTACATTTTCAGGCTTACGCTTTTCCTCTGCGCTCTTTTCGGCTATATCAGCTTCGACCGGTACCTTTTCTGGTTGTGCCTGCGCGCGCAACTGAAGATACCCAACCAGTAAAAGAACGGCTGCTATTAAAATAATCTGAAGCTTCGGAAACCCGGGTATAAAGCAAAGGAGGACAAGAACAGCGCCGCATATAATCATTGAGTTCGGATTCGATATAAGCTGTTTTGACAAATCCGAACCAAAGCTGCCCTCAGATGCTGATCTTGTGACGACGATACCTGCTGCTGTTGATATTAAAAGTGCGGGAATCTGGCTGACGATGCCGTCACCGACAGTTGCTATCGTATATATAACTGCGGCTTCGTTAAAACCCATTCCCTCCATCGTCATTCCGACTACAAGCCCGCCGACGATGTTTACGACGGTAATAATAATCGAAAGTATAGCGTCACCTTTGATAAATTTACTGGCACCGTCCATAGCGCCGTAAAAATCAGCTTCCCGCTGTATGTCTTCCCTGCGCTTTCTCGCAGTAGCTTCATCAATCACGCCCGTGTTTAGGTCGGCGTCTATTGCCATTTGCTTTCCGGGCATAGCGTCAAGTGTAAAGCGGGCAGCAACCTCCGAAACACGCTCGGCACCTTTCGTTATGACAACGAACTGAATTGCAATAATGATGATAAATACAATGATACCTACAACAATGTTTCCGCTTATAACAAAGGAGCCGAATGTGGCGATTACCGCACCAGCGTCGCCGCCATTGCTTAGAATAAGCTTTGTTGACGATAAGTTCAGTGCAAGCCTGAAAAGCGTTGTTAACAGCAAAAGCGTCGGCAAGACTGAAAACTCCAGTGCATTTTTTATGAAAAGAGTCGTCAGCATTACAAATAGCGATGCTGTTATATTGATTATTAAAAGTGCGTCAAGAAGCCACGTAGGTATCGGGATTATTATTATTAATACTATGCCAAGTATTATACCCGAGACGATTATGTCGGATCTTTTCATTAAAACGAACCTTTATGCTTATCTTTTATTTGTTGTCTTATAAACATAAATAAGTATATCTGCGATTGCCTGATACATCTCAGGCGGTATTTCACTGCCTATCGGACATGAATAATAAAGAGCACGGGCAACCGGCTTGTTTTCAACGATTGCTATATTATATTTTTTAGCTTTTTCCTTTATTTTAAGTGCAAGATAATCCTGACCTTTCGCAACTACAACAGGAGCTTTATCGATATTTTCCTTATACCTGAGTGCAACAGCATAGTGATCCGGGTTTGTAACAACAACCGTTGCCTCGCGTAAGTCCCTCATCATGCGCATCATGCTCATTCTGCGCTGCTTTTGCTTTATCTTGCCCTTTATCTGAGGATCGCCTTCAGTCTGCTTATACTCTTCTTTTACTTCCTGCTTTGTCATCATCAGATCTTTTTCAAATTTCCACCACTGATAAAGGGCATCTAACAGTGAAAGACTTATCAGGATAAGGGCAATTGTAATCGCCATTGAAAAACATGACGTCATTAAATAGGAAAAAGCCTTTTGAGGGCTTGTGTATATCATCCTGATAAAATCAGGAATGTAAGCCTTTACATATTTATAAATAACATAGACAAGTACTACAACTTTTATAATGGATTTTGCAAGCTCGACTAAGATAGTAGGTGAAAACAACCTTTGAAACCCGTTAATCGGGTTGATCCTGCTGAAATCCGGCTTCAGTTTTGCCGTAACGAAAAGCGGACCTGTCTGAAGAACATGAGCAAGAATCCCGCAAACGAATCCCGTTGCCATTATCGGAATAATGGAGGGCAAAACCGTCATTAATATGTTTTGATAATCAACCATTACTGATCGTGCTGTTATGTTCGCAGCTTTTTCAGCCACGCCCCCTGACAACCGGTCATGAACAAAGGTCTGCAAGAACTCCATAAAATCATTAAAACCGAGTCTGAGTGCGCCGAACATTATAAACAGCATAATGGCCGACACAAGGTCGATACTTTTATGTACCTCTCCTCGTTCTCTTGCGTCTCGCCTTTTCTTAGGAGACGCTTTTTCTGTTTTTTCACTACTTCCCTTTTGCGCCATTATCTATTATTTCGTTCCCGTAAGATAATCGAACATTTCACCAACATAATCAAACGCTTTCGAATATATAGTTTTTGTAAAACCAACAAAGCCTGCAATACTTAACATAAGCATGAGAATTCCGATGAGAAGTTTCATCGGTATTCCGACAACAAATACGTTCATCTGTGGAACCGTTCTTATAATAATACCCATTGCAACTTCAACTATCATACCTGCAGCAATAATCGGCATGGCAACCATAACGGCAAGCACAAATGAACTTGACATTGTCTCGGCAGCACATAAAAGAATTTCTTTCGGAGCGGTTGCGGCTCCGACGGGAACTGTTTCAAACGTTTTATATACTATCTCAATCAGTTTGAGGTGACCGTCGTATGAAAAAAACACAAGGAGCAGTATTATATTTAAAAGACTGCCCGTAATTGGTGTTTGTGTATTGAATTGAGGGTCATATACGCTCGCCATCGAAAAGCCAATCTGATAATCAATAATGCTGCCGGATGTCAGTGCAAGGCTGAACATTGTTGTTAGCACATATCCCATCGCTACGCCAAAGAGAAGCTCGCGGATACATACAAGAAAATACATGAAAAGGTTTTCGTATGTCGGGTATACATCCGGCGCCGGTATGCTCATCACAAATACGGATGAAAGCATTATGCAAAGGCCGATTTTAAATATTGACGGCACATTATTTCTTCCGAATATCGGGCTTCCGATAAGTAGCCCGCTCACCCTCAGGAAAAGCAGAAAGACGTAGTCGATGTGATCGCTTATGACAGAAGCATCCGCCATTGCACTACCTCAGCATTGCATTTATCGACGAGTATAAATCGGTCGTAAAATCTGTCAGATTGCTTATAATCCAGCCACCAAAAATAAGAAGCGACAGTAGTATACCTATAATCTTTGGTGCAAAGGCAAGCGTCTGCTCGTTAATCTGTGTCGTCGCTTGAAAAATTGAAATAAGAACTCCAATGACAAGTGCGACGCCAAGCATCGGCAGCGAGGACATCAGCACAACATATACAGCATTTCGTATTATTGTTAATATTTCAGTTTGTGATAGCATATTTACCTTTCATGTCCTCCGTCGTATTTTTAGCCTTTTTTTATAAACGGCGCCGCACATTTTAAACGAATATTATGCTCATACTATGAGTTACATACAGCCGGACAAGCTACTGCTTAGTCTACGCACCAAAACTTGTGATAAGCGTGCCGATAGTAAGCTGCCAGCCATCGACTAATATAAAGAGAAGAATCTTAAACGGCATTGATATCATTGCCGGCGGCAACATCAGCATACCCATAGACATAAGCGTGCTCGCTACAATCATATCTATAACGATAAATGGTATGTAAAGAAAAAATCCTATGGCGAACGCGTGCTTAAGCTCGCTCGTCATAAAAGACACGATAACAACTCTATCCGGAATATCATCAAGATTGTCTGTTTCTTCAATCCCAGCTAAATCGGTGAAGAAATTAAGGTCGGTTTTATATGTTTGCCTCAGCATAAAGTCGCGAAGCGGCTCCATCGCCTTGTCAGCAAACTCTTCAAACTCAATTTCTCCTTCGGAATAAGGCTTGTACGCTTCCTCATTAATCTGGGATAAAGCAGGGCTCATAACGAAAAACGTTATAAAGAGAGAAAGCCCTATGATTACAGAGTTTGGAGGCATGTTTTGAAGCCCTATTGCGTTGCGAATCATCGATAAAACGATAACAATTCTCGTAAAGCCCGTGAGCATTATGAGAAGCGTCGGCAACAGCGTAATAAGCGTGAGTAAAATGATGATTTTCAGTGCCTGCGACTCTTCTCCGAGAAGCGAGTCAAGCGTTTCCTCAAGCGTCAGGGCAGATGCGTGGACGGATAACGCCATAATAAGAGATATTATTATGAGAGTCGTTATGAAAAACGGCAGAAACCGCAAAATCGACTTTTTTGCGTTTCTGTTCTTTTTGTTTTTAGCATGCTTTACTTCAAAAGACTGTTCTTCCGCCGATTTTTCATTCTTAGTCGTGAATATGGTCATAATTCCTTCCGCCCCAGCCTCGATAAAAGCTCCTTCATGAACCCTGAGCCGTTGTCGGTGGGATGATTGCTCGTCTCGTCACTATCAGTTTTAAGATTTAACTCTTCAACTCTCATCTTATCAAGCTTCTCGATATTTTGACTGCCGACTCCGAGAAGGTATATGTATTCGCCAACCTCAATCAGTACAACAGCCTTATCTTTTGCCAAAGGAAGAGTTCCAATCAGCTTCATCGGGCTTTTCTGATTACCGAATACCCGCCCCCTGCTTTTCAACGCAAGCCGCGGTAAGTAAAATGCTGATGCGATAACAGCAGCGATGGCAAGTATTACTTTAAAATAATCCCAAAAAGTCATTGAGCGCCGCCTTATACCTGCATGCTCATTATATCTTTGTATGCTTCGATTGCTTTGTTGCGTATCGCAACCGTCAGACTAAGCGCAATTTCGGCTTTCTCAGAGGCAATCATAGCCGTTGACAAATCATCAAGATTTCCGCTGAGAAAATCAAGGGATAGCAAATTATTCTCCTTATTTGCTTCCTCTGCCAGTGACATCGCCTTTGACAATACATCGGCGAAATTTGACTCTCCCTGCTCCGCCCCTGTTTGTGTCCTAAGCAACTCTTTCGTAGCACTGTATATATTCCCTATGCTATTAACTAAAGAAGTGTCAATATCGGGCATTTTTCGTTCCTCCGGTTATCTGATTGTATAGGTCGCGGACGTTTTGAAGCCAAAGTTATTCGCCAATCTCAAGTGCTTTTACAGCCATTTCCTTATAAGCGTTGAAGGCTGTTACGTTGGCTTCGTATGAGCGGTATGCGGAGATCATGTCCACCATTTCCTGAAGGGTGTCGACATTCGGATATTCGACATATCCTTCCTCGTTTGCATCCGGATGCTTCGGATCATAAACGAGCTTAAAATCTGTGTCGTCTTCACCAATCTCAAGAACCTTGACGCCGCCAACTACATCGTTTGTGCGGCCTTTAATAATATCCGAAAATGTATTCCCTTGCTCACCAAAGACTACATACTTACGTCTGTACGGTCCGCCATCTTCAGTTCTTGTGGTATCAGCGTTTGCTATATTTTCTGCAATTACATCCATCCTAAGCCTTTGTGCCGTCAGGGCGGATGCACTTATGTCCATGCCACTAAGAAAGCCCATTGCGATACCTCCTGATTATTTTGCTTTTGTTTATTTTGTTATTTTATATTGATTGCGGTATTCAACTTTGTGAATTCTGAATTTATCTTATTCACAAGCGCATAATACTCAATCTGGTTTTTCGCAAGCGCCACCATCTCAGTTTCAATGTCAACATTATTGTCATCATATCTCATAGAAGTCGATTCTTTTTGCACTACTTTTGGCTCAACATCAAGTATGTCTTTGGTGCCGCTGCTTCCGTCCAAGTGACGGCTATTCGTTTTGCGAAGCTCTAACTTGCTGCCGTCGTCGGCTTTAAGAGCCTCTTTCATATAATCCTCAAACTCAACTTCAGATGCTTTAAACCCAGGGGTATCTACATTTGCAATATTGTTTGCTATGACTTCATTTCTCAACCATGTTACATCGAGACCCTTTTTTAGCATATCCACCGAGGAAAACAGATTGTCCCACATATTATGTAACCTCCTGGTTTTAATGAAACAGAACAGCACTACTTCATAAAAGTTCATTCGCTGACTTTATTGATTCAAAATATATGTCGTGTAGCTGATCATGCGGGATACCGTACTTTCCTGCTATTTCAACTGCATTATCCCACTCTGCGGTTTCCAAACATAAAACAACTTTTATAAAATCAGCCACTTCGCCAACTCCTGTGAGCAGTGGCGCTGTTATTTCAGGAGTTAAATTTATCTCAGAAAGAACTATATCCAGCGATACATCAAAAATTGACCCTGCTAGCGAAAACAAACCCGACATGAAATAATCGTCTTTATTTTTTCTCTTTTTCAGGTGAAGAGCTATCTTTTCCATGAACATCCCACGAATGAAAGCCATTCTGATAAGCTCATCCGGCTTTGATCCGGAAACATCGCTCAGCAGTATCAGGGATATCCATTTGCGGGATTCATTTACACCCAGCATCACAAGGGCATGTAATATGTTATTTATCGAATACCTTAAGCCGTAATAAGCTGAGTTGACAATTTTAAGAAGTCTATAAGACATTACAACATCTTTCCTGATGATGTCTGCAAGCTTATGAAAGTCAAGTTCAGGCTTAGCTATTTCATTCAATAGCTGCATACGGCTAAGAATTCGTGTATCAGCGCGTCTTCCGCTTTTTAAAATGGGCTTGCTGAAAAAGTAACCTTGAAACAGAGAGAAACCAAGCGACAGCGCAAGCTCAAACTCCTTTTGCGTTTCAATCTTTTCAGCAAGAATAATCTTTCGGGGATGCCGCCGAAGCTTATTAAGCGTATCACGGACACCTGTTTCTCCCATGCTTTGAAAATCAATTTTGATTATATCAACAAGCTCAATAAGCCCCTTGTTTTCTTCCGAGTAAACAAAATCATCAAGCGCCAGTATATATCCCTTTTGTTTTAGTTTTCTACATGCGTTTATAACCGGTTCCGATGATCTGACTTCCTCAAGAAGCTCCACAACAAGGACCTTATTTGACAGCATATTTGGAACTTCATCAAGTATCAAGTCTGATGTAAAGTTGATAAAGGCTTTGCGTCCGCCAGTAATTTCCTCTATGCCTATATCAGTAAATGCTGTCGCTATAACGTCTCTTGTTGCTCTGTTTCCGTCAGCTGCATCATAAGACACGCTGTCTTCATTTTTTCTGTAAAGAAGCTCATACCCATATACATTTAAATTTCTATTAAATATGGGCTGACACGCAATGCATTTAAACATGTGTATTGCTACTCATTCATATGATAAATTTATTTAGAAAAACTTCTGCCTGGTTTTAGCTTTCTTACTTTACTTTGCCGTATAATATGTATCGCCCGAGTGTGTTTTTATTGCTTTATCAGTTCTGTTATTCTAACACCATAATTTTCGTCAACAACGACTACTTCACCACGCGCTATCTTTTTGCCGTTGACAATAACCTCAACTAAATCTCCTGCTTGTTTGTCAAGGACAATGATCGAGCCTGTTGTGAAATTCAGCACATCATTCAAGTTTTTCTTCGTCTTGCCAAGCTCAACAGTTACTTGCAGCGGTATATCATTGATGAGGTTAAAGTTCGCGAGCTCAGTGTTCTTTGCGTTCTTTGAATCCATGGCATCATCCAACATATCATCAGTATCATCAAAGCTCTCGAATTCCGGTTTCTTTATTGCTTTAACTGGACGCCTTTGATTAGTCGCACGAGCATCTCCACTTGTGCCTTCCTTTTTAGTGGCGTTCACAGAGCGCGGTTCAACTTTCTTGCTATCGTCATTATCGTTTTTCATGTCATCACCAATGCTCGTTAAAGTATTTATTAGTGTCTTTGCCATATCGATTGTCATTACCTGAAGGAGCTTACTGTCAAGTAAACCTTCGATTTTCATATCGAAGCTGATTAAGACAAGGTGTGAAGCTCCATCAAGAAGCTTTGATACATCCTCATCGTAATCAATCTTTGTCACGTACGGTGGAGAAATGTTTATTGTTAATCCAACCATACTTGACATCGTGGTGGCGGCTGTACCCATCATTTGATTCATGACTTCGCTCATTGCGCTGAACTGAAGCTCATCGAGCACAACATTATTTTCATCGATTTTACCTTCGCCGCCCATCAATAGGTCAGTTATAAGCGCAGCATCATAATCTCTTACAAATAATAGGTTTTTCCCGCGAACCCCTGAAATAAATTCTACATTGATTACCATAAATTTGTCATTATAAGGTTCAAATAAGCGGTTTGCTTTTACTACCTTAACATTAGGTGTTGTTATAGTTACTTTGTGCCCGATAAGGGCATACATTGTTGTCGCCGAATTGCCTATGCAAATGTTTCCGATTTCCCCAAGAGCATCTACTTCTTCCGAGGAAAAATAATCACTTATATTTTCCTCCCACTTGTCGGTCGTGTTTTGTTCCTGACCGTTTATGTTTGTCTCTTCTGTGTCGGCGTTAATCTTGATTTCTGCTCTTGTATCGCCTTTTTTTTGAGACATATCAATCAATATCTTCTTCTCCTGTTATTTTATCTATAATTTTAACCGCCAAGTGGTTTTTAACAGTACCGACCGAGGCGTAATATTTGGGTATTTGTTGACATTTTAATATAAGTGGTTCGTTGATTTTGTGCTGAAGCATAATAACATCTCCAACACTAAGGCTCAATATATCGCGCGTAGTTGCTTCTGTTGTGTTAAACTCGCAACTGACCAATATATCAGAGCTTTTAATCGAATTTATAATGCTGTCCGATTGTGTCGGTTGCCTTTTAGGCATTCTGCCTGAGTAAACGAACCTTGACCTTATTGATTTTATAAAAGGTTCTAAGGCTTGGTGAGGAAGGCATAAGCCTATTATTCCGCTTTCGTTATTGATATTTATATTAAGCGTCACCATAAGGACAGCTTCGTTTAAATCGACAATCTGAGCAAATTGCATACTCGTCTCAATTCTCTCAAGAGTCGATTTAAACTCAAACATTTTACTCCAAGAATCATCATGAATCTTAAGTATCTGACGAACAACCCGCTCTATAATGGTAAGCTCTATCTCGGTAAACTGCCTTCCCTCAGATTCTACCTCCCGTGTACCTCCGAGAACCCGATTTATGATGGAATATGAAATTTCTTTTGAAAGCTGTATTATAATCGAACTCGGAAGAGTTGTTGAGTTTACTATTGCAATCACAGCAGGTGTTGGAACGGAGTTGTTAAACTCATTAAAGGACATTTCTTCAATTGAAAGTACTTCCGTATCGCACGCTGCTCTTAACATTCCGACAAGATAGTTTGAAAGCGAATACCCGAAATTTCTGTATATTGTATTTATTGCACGTATTTGTTCTTTTGTGAACTTATTCGCAGTCTTAAAATCATACCGCTTAATGTTGTTACCTTTTTTCTCGGTATCAACTTTTTCGTTTCCCGAAACTATTTCTTTTAATAGTTGGTCTATTTCTGCCTGCGATAACACTTCATTCAATATGATCACCTTCTTTACACCAAGGTATTTTTCGCATGATCTTATGATTCGGTGTCATTGCATCACAAAATCGCCAAAATACACCGATACTACATATTTAGTTCCGAGAGCCTTGTTAAGCGCTTCAGGTATCGTTTCTCTTAGCTCGTCTTGAATTGTTAAGCTCTTTATGTCGTTTTCAGTAAGTCCCCTTAGGATAAATAAAATAGTGTCTCGAATTATAAATTCGTTTTTATCTAAATATTCATCAAGGCCACCTCTATCCACAACGAGGATAACTGAAGTTTTAAACAACTTAGTGCTATCTTTTACATTCGTTACGAAAAAATCATCAATTGCGTAGTAATAATTTCCTTCTTCAACATTATTCCCATCATTTTTATATATAAAGAAATAATATGCTACTGCGCCTGCGACGAGCAGTAAAGTCAAAATAACCGTAAAAACAAGTCTACTTTTTGTTTTCATTATTATTTCCCTTTGCTATCTTCTGTGTCTATTTTCTCAAGAATAATATCAACCCGCCTGTTATTTGCGCGACCTTCCGGTGTATCGTTTGTATCTATAGGCCTGTATTCGCCATAACCGATCGCCGACAGCTTATCAGGTTCTATAAAACCTGTCTCGAGAATTAAACGAAGAGTATTCGTCGCTCTTCTTGTAGAAAGATCCCAGTTGTCAAGGAATTCTTTTGATGTCATAGGTACGTTGTCCGTATGGCCTTCAATACAGACCATTTTCACATATTTAATATTCCAATTGATGATTCGAGCGATATTTTTTATTATATCGACACTCTCCGGAAGTATATCGGCTTTACCTGAATTGAAAAGAGCTACTTCATTAAAACGAAGAAGGATTGTCCGTTCACTGCGGATAACGCTCACTTTATCTTCAAGGTCTAAATCGCTTATATATTTCTTTATATTTTCATATAGCTCATCAAAAGCGATGTCTCCTTCGCTCTCCTCGTCAATGATGTCAATTCCACCATTTTCGCTTGTTTCCTCAGGCTCAATGACAATATCATCACGGTTGTTATAATTAACCATGGGATCTATGTTCCCGATAGGACCTTCCCTTGCTTCAACTTCGTCTAACATGGGAATTTCTCTATACGACATGTAATTGCCGGTAAGCGCTCCGATAAGTTCCTGGAACTTTTTAGCGTCTATTGTGGAATATGAATATATAAGGACAAAAAAGCATAAGAGCAGGGTTACCATGTCACCGTATGTATCCATCCAGCTGTAACCGCGTTCATCTTCTTCTGAGCTTTTACGTCTTTTCATGTGTCACCTCAAAAGCAAAAAAGACATCGCTCATCTCATTTGCTTTATTGAATACTGTTTGTTTACATGTCCAAATAGTCGTATAAAACGCTAAACCATCAATAGCATAGTTTTATGCCATTGGAATCTTTCTTTCGCCTGTTTCTTGACTACTTTCGTTACTGCTGCTGAAAACTCCAACCTTCGTCTTATTCACCTGTGTTGAATTAGAAAGGTATGCATTGAGCTTTTCTCTGATAATTCTTGGGTTTTCGCCATTTTTTATAGCAATAATGCCCTCTATTATCAGTTCCTTATGCAAATACTCGTTTTCACCTATCGCTTTCATGTGTTTGGAAATCGGTGAAAAGACAAGGTTTGCAAGCATTGAACCATAAAACGTTGTGACAAGGGCTACCGCCATATTCATGCCAATTGAATTCATATCCTGCAGCTTAGTCAGCATGTTGATAAGACCAATAAGAGTACCAATCATACCGAAAGCCGGAGAATAAGCAGCAGCCGAATCTAGGATTGCCCGATTTGACGCGTGACGCTCTTTTGTAATTGAAAGCTCCGTGTCAAGTATGCTGGTGATCAGCTCGGCGTCAGCCCCGTCCACGGCAAGCATTAAACCTTTTTTCAAAAACGGATCCTCGATGCTGTCGATTGAATCATCAAGCGCCAGAAGTCCATATCTTCTTGCGATTTTGGCAAATTCTATAATTGTGTCGATATCTGCGCTGAGATCGTATGGCTGATATTTCATCGTAACTCTTATAGCTTTAAGAAGGCTTTTAATCCTGCTGAACGGATACGATGCGCAAACAGCGCAAACGACACCTCCGACAACGATGAATATTGCTGCGGGGTCATAGAAGTTTGAAAGATCCCCGCTCATTTTTATGCTCAGCGCGACACACGCAAAGCCCAGTATAATACTAAATACTATGGATTTATTCATTTAATGAGCCTCAACATATGCTTTATTCTAATTCATTGCGAGCCACTATAATCTTTTTCCGCGCGTCCGCAATGAGCTTAATGATTTCATCGACTGTTTCGGCAACACCTATTTTCCGTCCTGATATCATGGAAATAATTGTGTCAGGCGTTTCTTCCATGAATTCGATTAGGTTTTCATTCAACCAGAATGTTTCTGACCTGTTTATTCGAGTTAGTTTAATCATATAACCTCCATGTTGCGCAGAATCAGATTGATAGAGCAAAGCATCGGTTATTCATTAGCGCTTTAAGTTAATAAGCTCTTCAAGCATTGAGTCTGATGTCGTTATTACTCTTGCGTTAACCTGATAACCTCTTTGCGTTATAATCATGTTTGTCAATTCTGTCGCAAGATCGACGTTTGACATTTCAAGATAACCCGACTTGATCGAGCCGCATCCATCATTAACAAAGTTTATAACGGCATCACCGCTGTTCGACGTAACACTGTAGTAGCTGTTGCCTTCTTTTTGAAGTCCTCCGGTGTTATTAAAAGTTGCGAGGACAAGTCTTCCGAGTGTCACGACTTCGCCCATGCTGTTTATTGCTGTTACCATGCCGTTTGAATCGATTGCATAATCAGAGTATGTTTCGTAAATGGGATTTCCCTCTGAATCCGTTTCGCCTGTCGGAATTGAGCCGATTATTTTAATTTTATCGTATATGGGATCGCCGGCCGCATCATAAAGCGGCGTTCCATTTGCAACATCATCTGCACCGCCCGAAACGCCCATTACATAATCACCGTTTGTTGTGACAAGATATCCGTCAGCATCAAGGGTAAAAGCGCCGTTTCTTGTGTAATAATCTGCTCCGTCGCTGCCTCTTATAACGAAGAATCCCTCGCCGGTGATTGCAAAGTCAAGGGGGTTTGAGGACGGTTGCATACTGCCTTCAGTCATATTAAGACTGATCGCCGAAATTGTTACACCAAGTCCGACTTGCTGTGGGTTTATTCCTCCGCTTGTTTCAGTTGGAGCCGTCGCTGTGCTGAGAGTTTGGCTGTAAACGTCCCGGAACACAACTCTGCTTGATTTAAAACCTATGGTATTAACATTGGCGACATTATTGCCTATCACATCCATCGCTGTCTGGTTTGTCTTAAGACCGGAAACCGCTGAATATAGTGAACGCATCATAAGGTAGATATCTCCCTTCTTTTTTCATGTTTTTGAATTTTATTTTACCCTGTACTGCGAAATGATACTAATGCTTGTAGTATGTTTTTCCTGCTTACTGAATCTTTTCATCCGTGACAGTTTCTTCATCTATCTCGGATGGCGGGTTTGTCACATTATCATCGGTGTCACTTGGAGCGTCGGGTGTCACTATATCTCCGATTACATCATCTGAATAAATGCGAAGCACATTTGATACAGGAATCGCCGTATTGCCAATGACGACATATGCGCTACCGTTTTTAAATATAATGCTGTCAACATAGCCCTCATAGGAGTAAGTGATTCCTGAGTTCGAATCAAGGACTTCCGCATAAACAATCTTGCCGATCATTGAGCTGGCTTGAGAGTTTATCAGCGTTGAGTTCATGTTTTGCATTTGCTCAAGCGATGTCATCTGTGCAAGCTGCGCGACAAATTCCGTATCAGTTTGCGGGTCAAGCGGGTTCTGATACTGAAGCTGTGCTACGAGCAGTTTTAAGAAAGTGTCCGTTCCAACAGATAGCGTTTTGCTATTTGACCTCGCGCTTTGTGTATCAACGTAATTTATTCTGTTAGAACCATCATTTACAGCAATTGAATCAGCCATATTCCCTCTCCTTTTTGTTAAATTCGATATTCAATGGACCCGACCGCTTCAGTATCGTAATAATAGTAATCATGCATCATAAAAATGTACTTTTTACTATCATCGTCACGCAGTATTGCATCGATTACAGGGTTCCTGTACGAAGGCTGCTCGCGGTTATAACTGCCGCTTTGCTCCCGGCTGCCTTCCGAGCCATAACTTGACGCACCGCTGTCCATGTACCTTACATCAAAACTGTCGAGTTGTATGCCGTGGTCCTGTATAGCACTAATCACGCTGTCAACCTGACCTAATAAAGAAGCGCATATTTCAAGGTCATTTGAGCGTATCTCGATGGAGAGCCCTTTTTCTGATTGTGACATGAATATCGAAAGTTTGCCTAAACTTTCCGGTTCAAGTGTGATATGTATCTCCGATTCTCCAGCTTCAATACCACGGAAATCGTTTACAAAATTATCGAGTGCTTTTCTCACAGCGGAGCTTTTATCAATTTCATCAGAGGCATTCGCAGCTTCACTTGTCACTGCTGTAAACCCGGCGATGACACTTGATGTTTCGCCCGATGTTTTACTCTTGTTTACCTGTGAAGATTCACTTTCACTTGTGTTATTTATGCCGGTATCGGAAACCATGTCGGAATTTGATTCTTCAGCAACGCTTGAACGCAGGCTATTAAGTACACGCTCAATGAAAACAGAAGTGCTGTTTGCATTTGCGTTTTCACTACTTAAATCCCTAATGGATTCGCCAGATGTGTCTGTCCTCAGGTTGCCAAATCTTACGTCATCATTTCTGCTGCTTGCTCTTCTTGCTGTATCTGAAGCAGGCAACTGATACATTGAATCATCATTAGATGGAATAAAACCTGTGTTTTCAGCGTCTAATTCATTATTCAATGATTCGCCGACAAGTTCACTAAAGGGGGAGTTATCAGCTATCGTATCCGATATTACATCAGACACATTTGATTCTGAATTATCTGTTTCCCAAGCGGCGTTTGACGCTTGTGTCAGGTCAGTATCAACTGGCCCGAGCGCATCATTTTTAGTACCAGAATCGCCACTTTGAGTAAATAGAGCGGATGCTTGCAACATTTGGGCTGCGGATGTCATTTGTGCCGCTGTTGCTTCTGCGGTCACAAGGTTTTCGTCAATCTCGGCTCCATTTTTCTGCTCATTTTCTGGTTCATCAACAAGTGTAATTCCGTCTGATGAATCGATTCCCTCTTTGAGACCTACGCCATCTGCATCTTCATTGGGATAAAAAATTAGCGCCCCAAAATCCCGCGTTTCATCGGCTCTGAATTTACCATCATCGCCTTGCCCGCAACTGGCAACTGCGGTATCAGTTTTTCCTACAAACTGCCCCACAAGAGAAAACGCGATCGCGGTCGCTTTCATAGCATCCCCCCTTTTTTAAATGAAGGTAATATATTTAATTTTTATATTGATTACCCTGACTGCTTTAAATGCTCTTCCGCATTTGTAACTTTAAATGATAAAATATCCTGAATTACAACTGCTTCTGCTTTTTGTTGTTCATCAAGGTAGTCAGCATATTTTCTTTCACGTAATTTTTCGAGTGCTTTTACTTCTTTGTAAATTTCCGCAAGCTCAGAACGCTTTTGCTCAGCTTTTCGTCGCGCGATATCAACTTGTTTCGAAGCGAGAGATATCATATTTTCAAGCTCATTGAAGAAGTCCGAATATGCCTCTATTGTTCCAGGCGATATGCCATGAACAGCTATGGCTTCATAGGCTTCGGTCTCTTCTTTACGTATGGCTAAAAGACCGTCTCTTTTTTCTATTGCCTTTCGGTGTTCTGCCTCTGCAGCATAATATTCTGCCTGCAGTTTGTCCTTCAAGCTTTGCTTCACTCTGTAAAGTGAATCAAACGGAAAAACGAACTTTTTCATCTCGCTCCTAAAAGACTATCTTGATGTTTTTCACTTGCTGTTGCGTCCAATTGCAAAAAGTTCAGCTTTCACTTCGTCGTATGTCACAGATTCGTCCATCTGTTGGCATAAAAACTTATTTATGCTCGGATTCAGCCTTATAGCCTCGTCAATTTCTGCATTTGAACCTGGCTTGTAAGCTCCAATGTCGATTAAATCCTTAGCGTTTTTATAAGTTGCCATGATACTTTTTATATAAGACGCATGATCATACTGTTCCTTTGGAACAATATCCTTCATTACACGGCTTACACTTTGCAGCACATCAATAGCCGGATAATGGTTTTGCGTTGCAAGCGAACGAGAAAGGACAATGTGCCCGTCAAGTATACCTCTTACTGTATCGGAAATCGGTTCGTTCAGGTCATCGCCTTCAACAAGCACCGTATAAAGCCCGGTTATAGAGCCTTTGTCCGATGTGCCTGTACGTTCAAGTAGCTTTGGCAATATCGAATACACGGACGGCGGAAATCCTCTTGATATAGGAGGTTCGCCAACTGCCATACCGATTTCACGTTGAGCCATAGCAAAGCGAGTCACAGAATCCATAAGTAAAAGCACTTTTTTGCCCTGATCCCTGAAATATTCGGCTATACTTGTGCCTACTAAAGCCGCTTTCAAACGTAAAAGAGCTGGCTGATCTGACGTAGCTACTATTAAAACAGATTTTTTAAGTCCTGCGGGACCGAGATCTTTTTCGATAAAGTCGTTTACTTCTCGTCCACGCTCTCCAACAAGCACTATTACGTTTACATCGGCTACCGCGTATCGGGCGATCATTCCGAGAAGAGTACTCTTCCCTACGCCACTTCCGGCAAATATACCAAGCCTTTGTCCCTGACCAACTGTCAGAAGACCATCAATAGCCTTAATTCCAAGCGGAAATTCTTCTTTAATCCTTTTTCGTGATAATGGATCAGGCGGTTGTCCATCAACAGGATAATAATCCTCGGCGATAATTTTTTCGCCGCCATCTATCGGCTCACCGAGTGCATTGAGCACTCGCCCGATGAGTTTTTGTGATACAGGAACATTAAGCGACTTCCCTGTCGACACAACACGGCTGCCGAAGCCAATTCCTGACATATCACCGAAAGGCATCAGAAGAACCCTTTGATCATTAAACCCTACGACTTCCGCTTCAATGTATTTATCTCCTTTTGAGGGATATATCCGGCATATATTGCCCATGTTTACGGTCGGGCCGTTTGATTCTACGGTAAGTCCGACAACCTTCATCACTTTACCGCTGCGTTCTACCGGATCAATCTCCCGCAGAATTTCATAGTATTTGCGAAAGTCAAGCTTTTGTGCATCATTAAGCATTTCCATTTACAAACGCACACTCAATTTTATCAAGCTGTTTAAATACGCTGAGATCAAGCACCTCTCCCTCTGATTCGACGACTAAATCACCTTCGTGAAAATTTTCTTCTTCATCTATTGATATAGTAGCAGATGTCACTTTTTTTATTTTTTCTCCGGCTTGTTCTTTACCGAAATATCTTTCATAATCGGCAGGGGACACATGAATCTTTATATAACTTGAATTTTTAAGTTCATCAATCGCGTTATTAACAAGATCCATAAAGATCTTATCTGATTCATGAAGCTTTATCCCGAGGATTTTTTTCGTTATATCAATTACAAGAGATATAATGTCACCACGAGCTTCATCAATTGTGCGCGAATAGTTTTGGAGGAGCTTATCAGTCAGACGTTTGAATTCGCGCTTGTCCTCATCAAGTTTATTTGCAATGTCAGCTTCAGCTTTAGATATGCCGGCCGCATATCCTTCCTCTTGAGCTCTCTTTTTTATTTCCACGGAAATTTTCTCAGCTTCCATTTTTATAGCTTCGGCCTGCTCTTCCGCTTGACTGATTATAAGACCGGCTTTTTTCTCAGCTTCATCGATTATTGATGAAGCTTTTTCTTCTGCTTTTTTTGTGATGTTTTCTATTAACTTTTCTGCTTCATAATAAGGGCGAGGAGTATTATTGCTCCCGGACTTTCCGTTAATAGGCGTGTTTCTCACACCGACATGAACAGTTTTTTGTTCTGCCTTTTCGATCGTTACGTACTGCTTGTCTATTCTAAATGTAGACATCGCTTCCGTCTCCCCTCGAAATAACTATTTCGCCGTTTTCCTCGAGATTCCTTATTATATTTACAATCTTCTGCTGAGCATCCTCTACGTCCTTCTTCTTTGCAGGACCCATGATTTCCAGCTCTTCTCTTATCATTTCCTGAACACGACTGCTGAGATTGCGCATAATGACTTCTTTTACGTCATCATTTGCACCCTTGAGTGCGACTGTAATATCACTTTGATCAACATTTTGAAGAACAATGCGCACTGCCTGATCAGTTAGTTTGACAATGTCCTCAAAGACGAACAGTTTCCTCTTTATATTTTCAGAAAGTGTAGCATCAACTACATCAAGCTGGTCAAGTATATACTTTTCAGTTCCGCGGTCAACACTGTTGATAATATCGACAACAGCATCAATACCGCCAACCTTAGTCTGATCCGCAGTTCCCATATGTGTCAGACGCTGCTCAAATACCATCTCAACTTCCTTTATGTATTCGGGTATGACGCTTTCCATATTAGCCATTCTTGTGATAACTTCTACCTGAACGTCACCAGGAAGCGCCGACAGAACATCGCCTGCCTTTTTAGGATCAAGATACGACAGAAGAAGAGCTACTGTCTGCGGGTTTTCGTTAGCTACAAGGTGGACAATTTGAGCGCTGTCAGCTTTTCTTATTAATTCAAACGGTCTTACCTGAAGTGTTTCGGTAAGTTTATTTAATATTTCACTTGCCTTTTCTTCACCAAGCGCTTTATTCAGTACTGTTCTTGCGTAATCAAGTCCTCCCTCTGAGATGAATTTTTGCGCAATACACATCTCATAAAATTCTGATAAAACGCTCTCGCGTTCCTCTTTTGTCACTTTATCCATAGTTGAAATCACGAGAGTAAGGCTCGCAATCTCATCTTCGCTTAGGTGTTTATATAGCTTTGCCGCATAGTCTTCACCAAGAGCTATGATAAGCACGGCTGCTTTTTTTCTATTTGTCATCTGTGTATTTGCAGCCATATCAATCCTCCGATAGCCATGTTCGCAATATTTGGACAGCAGTATCAGGATACTTGTCCACCAGTTCCTCTACTTTTTCAGATGCGCTCGACTTTTTGATGACGAGTTCCTCAATTAATTTCTTGTCATCTTTCTTGGCATCTTGCGTGTCACCTTCAACTGACTCATCGTGAACTTCAGGCGTTATATTTTCTGCGGTAGCTGGTGCGCCTTCTGCCGCAGCAGCTTCAGCTTTTTTCGCCTTAACTTTCTTCTTTCTTGTGAAGAGAAGTATAAGCAAAAGCCCAATCAGAAACGCTCCTGCAGTTATCCCGCTCTTGATTAAGGTGCCCAATACATACTGCCGTGCAATCTCTTCGTTTTTCTTTAAGTAATCCTCGAAATCGAGATCACCGGCGCGCTCTATAAACGGTATTAAGCCAACGGAAACATATTCGTCGTCAACACCTATAGCGTTTGCAACAAGACTTTTAATTGTATCTGTATAATTAGAAATATTTTTGATTTCACTATTTATTAATACAGCGACGGACAGATCACTTATCGTGCCCTTTGCCTTTTCAATCTGTGTCCGTATCTCGTTTAGCTCATAATTATATGTATTGTGCTTTTTTTCACTTGTGGTGTTGCCGTTTTCATCGCCATCATCTGTTGGATATCCCGGTGAACCGACACCGTTATTGTCTGTGCCGGCATCTCCGGCGGCATTGCCTGTGTTGCCTTCGCGAGTAGCTTCATATATTTCTTCGCTGCTGCGTATAAGCCCCTCAAGCTCGCCTTCCACAGGTGGTGAAAACTCAACTTTGTTTATCTTCTCGGTATCGAAATTCAGCTTCACGTTTACAGACACTGATACGTTTCCGCTACCGACTGCCGGTTCAATTACGCATAGTGCCTGGTCGCGCAGAATTTTCTTTGTAGCCTCAGTTAATTCAAGTTGTGTTGCCGTATATTCAGGCACAAAGTCACTATCATCATCAGATGTTACATAATAGTAATTAAGCTGCGTGTCCGTTATGCTGATGTTTTCAAGCTCAAGCTCAGGAACGCACTTCTGCGCGAATTGCGCTATTGCTTTTGCCTCGGCTGTTGTAAGCTTTTCACCATCAACAAGGTCAAGTAAAATTGAAACGCTTGATTTTGATGATGATTTTGAAACAACATACGACGAAGGTTCAGCAAGGTTAACAATAACTATGCAGTCTTTTACCTTATTAAATTTACTTATTGTAGCCCTCATGTTGGATTCAAGCTGATATTGCTTCAGTGTCCTTTGCTCAAAATCAGTTGAACCCAGGCTTGATGCGCTCTTAAATATGTCGTAGTTTAATCCGGACTGCGGATACCCCTGAGCTGCAAGCTCAATTCTAAGCTCATCAGCCTTATCTTTTGGCACAAGTATAGTATCTGTACCGCTGACCTTAGATTTAACGCCAAGCTCGTCAAGAAGATCTTTTATAGTTCCCGCTTCGCTTGGGTCAAGCCCGGTGTACAGTACAGTGTACTCAACTCGGTTTAAAGCAATGGCTCCAACGATGCCTAATATAATAGCCGTCGCCAACAAAATCGAAAAAATTATTATTTTCTTTTTTCCAGCTTTTTTAAAAAGCTCACCGATTTTCAACGCGCTAACATGCGTGTCGCCCGCCACTTGCTTATCCTGCCTTTAATTATGCAATATTTTTTATATGCCAAAATTATTATAATAACTAAAATTTTATTACTACTGTAATAATTATTTTTATAATAAACGCATCGTTATTTAAATATCTGCGCAGTTCAAATCAATAGAAACATGCAATAATCGTTAACTTAATTAATAAATTTTGCCTACTTTATTAATTGTTTATCAGCATAAAATTATGCAATTCGTCATAATTCTTCTTTTATACTACTACGTATCATGAATAATGTCAATAGTTTTACGCAAAAATATTCGTTTAATGAATATTGCGATTGTTATATTTTTAAATACGATTATTTACAAGAAGTATTATTAAAAATTTCCATCAGGAAAAAATTATTTCATCAAAAACTGAATTAATCTAAACTTCAAAAAAAACATCACGATAATTAATGACAGAATGAAAATTGTATTGTGCACATGCAATTTTTCTGTCAAGGACGGCATGCACGGATGCAGCCGTAAAAAAAATTAATTTCTATCAAGGAGGAAAAACCCCATGAGGATTAACACAAACCTCATAGCTCAAAACACGTACATTCAGTACACAAGCAACAATAACAAAATAGCCAAAGCGGTTGAGAAGCTATCTTCCGGTTTAGCTATCAACTCCGCAGCTGACAACGCAGCCGGTCTTTCAATTTCCGAGAAGATGCGCGCTCAGATTCGCGGACTTGAGCAGGCTTCAGCCAACGCTCAGGACGGCATCTCTCTCATTCAGACAGCTGAAGGCGCTCTCTCCAGCTCCACTGAGATTCTCCAGAGAATGCGCGAAATAGCTGTTCAGGCTGCTTCCGACACAAACGCGAATGAAATCGACCGCGAAGCTCTCCAGGACGAGTTCACACAACTCCAGGCTGAGCTTGACGAGATTTCAAAAACAACTACATTCAACAAGAAGAACCTTCTTGACGGTTCGCTTGCTACATCAACAGCAAAACTTGCTAACGTAAACCTTGCTAAGTCCGGTCTTTCCGTCGAGCTTGGTAATGCTGCTGCCGGCAGCTATGTCTTTAGTGTCAGTGTTGAGCAGGAAAGTGCTGCAATAGCCGCTCAGAAAGCTACATTTATCGCTACAAGCAATTCTGATAGTTTTGTTGTAGGCGAAGTAACCAACAACCTCAGCGCTTCTTCACTTGCTAACGGCAACTACACAATCACAGCCGAATATGACGAGGGCAACAAGCAGATGATCTTTACCGCTACAAGCGACAAGGGTCAGCAGTTTACAGCAAAGCTCTCCGAGAGCGATCTCGCCGCTGCTTTCGGTACTGAACGTAATGATGATGCTGTTGCCACGCTTCAGTTCGGAAACGGTGCAGGCAATAATGCATTTAGCTTTACACTTGAAACAACAAGCACATATGACACAAGCAGCACCTCCACAATGAGCACTCTTGCTGCCGATCTGACAGATGCTCTTAAGCTTTCTGCTACAGGCGGTGTTGATGGTCAAGCTGCCACATATGGCGTTTATGCGCACCTTACTGGCGCTGAGAGCGTAAAGCTTGAAGCCGGCATGAGCTCCATTACGTTCTCGAACGGTATTAAGATCAACTTCAACGAACTGACAACAAGTGATGTCAGTGTCATTACATCTACTACCACTGCACCAGCCCCGATAAATATAGCTGAGCATCAGGTTGCTGTAACGGGATCTTCGGGCGGATCTGTAAATGGTACTATTGATTTGAGCGATCTCTTCCCTGACGGTGAGACCCTGGGTGAAGGCACTGTATATACCCTTACTATTGGCAGTGTATCTGTAAACTACACACAAGCAAGTGATGATACAGCAGAATCTATCGTTCAGGCACTTGCAACACAAATTTCGGGTATTACTGTACAGGACCAGGCCTCGGATCCTAATGATGTTTCACTCACATTTACCGCGAATGGCACGAGTATTGAAATTGGATCTGCTAACCTTTCAGGCAATGTAAATGCACAACTCACAGTTTCAGCTTCTGCCGCAAATAATACTCCTCCCTCTACCTCCATTACCGGAAACTATGTCAATACTTTCGGCGATGTACCCTCAACGTTTGACGTTGTCAATAAGGCTGGCGCAGGGCTTACATTCCAGGTTGGCGCAAATGAGGGCGATGAGCTGACAATCAACATCGATAAGATGGACTCCAACTATCTCGGTGTTGCGTCTGCAAAGGTTACAACGCAGAAAGCCGCTTCCTCTGCTATCTCTGCTGTTGACAATGCTATCAACCGTGTTTCCAGCCAGCGCGCTTACCTCGGTGCTATCCAGAACCGTCTTGAGTACAAGATAAACAACCTCGAGATCTCGACAGAGAACCTGACGAGCGCAGAGAGCCAGATTCGCGACGTAGACATGGCGAAGGAAATGACGAACTTCACGAACGCCAACATCCTTCAGCAGGCTGCTACAGCAATGCTGGCACAGGCAAACGCTCTCCCGCAGAACGTTCTCTCACTCATCGGAGGTTAATCTGCAAAATAAAAGCAATCAGTTGCTTTTATTCTCTTCCGTGTATTTTTTCCTTTCATATATTGCACAAAGAAGGTCGGTTTTTACCCGGCCTTCTTTGCTTTAGAGTATATATAATAAAGAACATCCCCGCCTGTGAATCAGCCGGGGATGTTGTATTGTGCCTTTTTTTATTTTATCCTATGCGCGCGGTATTGACAATACCGTATATACATCAAGAATCTGATGAACTTTTTCTCCGCCACGGGCCAATTTCTCTATCATGCCACCTGATTTTACTCCACGCCCCAAAGTGCCCGGCGCGTTAGCAATTTCATCCGGTGTCAACCGCGCAACCTCGTTTACCCTGTCGACTATCATACCGACTCTGTCTGTGTCAATTTTTATGATTACAATACATGTGTTTTCGTCATATGGAGCCGGCTCGTAACCAAGCTTAATACGTGTGTCGATAACCGGCACAATCGTTCCTCTTAAATTAATTATGCCTTTGCAGTGCGGCAGGGAGTTTGGTATGGGATATATCTTTTGCATTTTTATTATTTCCTGAACTATGCTGATATCCACACCAAAACTTATCGAATTAACTGTAAAAATTAGATATTCTTCAACCTTTTCGTCTGTCTCAGTATCTATATGCTCGTCTGTCGAAGTATATGCGCTGCCTACACCACTATCACCCGGGGCTTTATATTTATCACTTTGATGAAAGCCAATGTTCATCTGCATCTTCCCTCCCCCTTACATTGCCTTTTTGAAATAAACTTTGTCATATGCTGTTTACGTCAAGTATAAAGCTAATCGAGCCGTCGCCTAATATTGCGCAGCCGCCAATCCCACTTAAATCTGTCGAACACTGTGAGAGATAACCGGGTAAAGTCTTAACGACAACTTGGCATTGACCGTCTACTTCATCAAAGAAAATGCAGAATTCCTTTTCTTCGGATGAAAGATGCATTACCATACCCCGAGTGATGTCATCCACTCCGTCATCAAGGCCGAAATAATTCTTTATCCTGATAAGCGGATAATATGCGCCCTGAGACATAAAGATTTCATTACCATCAGCATCAGTGAACACATCCTTCTGTTCGGGTTTGACGATCATCTTAACTAAAGTTATCGGAACAATGAAATTCATGCTTCCTACATTAAATTTCATTCCTTCAATTATCGTCAATGTCAGAGGTATGCGCATGATGATTTTTGTTCCTGCTCCGTTTTTGCACTCAACAGACACGGAGCCGCCGATTTGGCTTATATTTCTTTTGACAACGTCCATCCCGACGCCACGGCCGGAGTATTCGCTAACACTATCGTTTGTTGAAAACCCCGGTACGAATATCAATGCAAAGACGTCTTTATCGGGCATATCGTTGTCAATCTCGCTGATTATGCCCTTTTCTTTTGCTTTCTTCAGAATAGCATCGCGTTGCAGCCCGCAGCCGTCGTCCGATACGGTAACAATGATGTCGCTGCCTGTCATTTTTGCTTCAAGCGTTATTTTACCTTTTGCCGGCTTGCCGGATGCTAATCTTGTTTCTTTATCCTCAATGCCATGATCAACGGAGTTTCTTATGATATGTAAAAGCGGATCGGAAAGCGCATCAATTACGTTTTTGTCTACCTCGGTTTCCTCGCCAATCAGCTCAAGCTCAATTTCCTTGCCCACTTTTCTGCTCATATCGCGGACAAGACGGCGCATCTTATGAAAGAGTGTCGATATGGGCATCATTCGGATGCTCATAACAACATCCTGAAGCTCCTTTATAAGCGAGCTCATATGCTCCGACGCCGCTTCGAATTTTTCCTGCTGCTGCGATGTTAAATCAACGCTATTTACAACAATAGACTGAGCTGTGACAATTTCACCGACTATATTAAGAAGCGAATCAAGTTTATTTACATTTACGCTTATGAAGTTTTGTTTTGATATCGCTTCAATTGAATTAGTATCCGGCAGCGCAGTTCTTTCTGCAGTCTTCTGCGATTTTATCTCATCTGTAGCCGGCTTATCTTTTGCTCCGACTGTCTCATTACGTACAAGTGTAGACTCTCTCTTACTGGTGTCCTCAGCCGGTAAAATGCTAAAGCTTTTTACGAATAATGTTTTTTCGAGAATGTTTTTAATGCTTTCGGGGCTTTCTTTTGTTTCGATGTGCAGAAGAAGACCGTTATCTCTTATCTTTTCAGCTGTGGAGTTGTCATTTAGATCTGCCGGGTCTGATGAGATAACACAACGCAGTTTTTTCAGTGATTCAATCAACCCAAAAGCACGAAGGTTCTCCATCTTTGAGTTTTCATCAAAGAATACCTTCACGATATAACATAGACCCGCCGATTCATTATTAGACTTTACATCAAGTGCTGCCTTTTGGTCTATGTCGCTTGCACTGCTGCTTATATCATCAGCGTCCGATTTTTCCCCGTCTTTATCTTGACCTGACTTGAGCGACAAAAGTGTTTCACTCGCCCGGCCAATCAGGGATGACGCATCCCCGTCCGGCGAATTTCCGCTCTGGAGTTTTGAGATTTCACCATTGAAAAATGAAATCGAATCAAACATTAAGTCAAATATGGCCGGCCATTGTGTATCAGCTATACTATTATCTCTGATAAACGAAAAGACATCTTCAAGAGCATGAGAAAGCCTTGCGATCTCATCGAACTCCATCATAGCAGACGCGCCTTTGACCGTATGCATGATGCGGAATACTTCGTTGATTTGATCGCTATTCAGCTTTCTTCCATGTTCTCCATCAAGAAGTAAGTTTTCAAGAGACTCAAGAAGCTGCTGCTCTTCGATTATGTAAGATTCAAGTAAAGATTCATCACCGCTCATTTTATATACCGCCTATTTAATACTTTGTTGTCGCTTAACGGTGCTATAGTTTTATACCAGCTTGTCTATTGCAGATATAATGTCTTCCTCCTTGAACGGCTTTACAATAAAACCTTTAGCGCCACTGAGTATAGCATCTCTAACCATTGCTTCCTGCCCCATTGCAGTTACCATTATAACTTTTGCATTGGGATCGATTTTCATAATTTCACGTAGTGATGTGATGCCATCCATTTCCGGCATCGTAATATCCATAGTTACGATATCAGGCTTAAGCTCTTTATACCTTTCTATTGCAACAAGGCCATTTTCAGCCTCGCCAACTACTTCATGATTGCTTCTTTTTAACATATTTTTTATTGTAATTCTCATAAAAGCAGCGTCATCAACAATCATTATCCTTGCCATTTATAAAACTCCTCCGAGTATATTGGTTACATAATATACTAAATAATTTTTTCAGGCTTTTCAACAGTCTTTATCCTAAGATTGCCTGTTTCGACATCAAAATAGATTGTTCTACCCGAATTACCGCCTGTGTCTTGTGCAACAAGTTCAATTCCGAGTGATGCAAGCGTCTCGCGGCAGCTTTCTACATTTCGTTTGCCGATTGAAGCTATCGGTGAATTGCTGCTGAGCGCGAACATCGTTGCACCGCCAGCCATTTTAGCTTTAAGTCTTGATTTTGAAGCTCCGGCCTTTATCATTTCATCTACTAAATCTGCAATGCCTGAATCAGCAAATTTCGTTCTCGAATGGCCGGGACCTAACTCTTTTATTGACGGCAGAAGTATATGTATCAATCCTCCAATTTTCGCTATCGGATCATAAATTGCAACTCCAACGCATGATCCTAAGCCAAGCGAGCAAAGCTGATCCGGAGGTCTTGCTATTTTCATCATTGCAATATCAACTGAATGACATGTTTTCATCATAAATCGTTAAATAACACCAATCGATGCCATAATACTATTACATGATTCCTGATCTGGTATAAGTATAAGTTTCCCGGACACTCTCTCATCAGCATTGTAAAGTTCAGATTCAAATATCAATGCAAAGTCACCCGTCTTACCAATCTCTGCGGCTGTTGCGCTGACGACAGAACCAATCATATCTACGCAAAGATAAGGTATAGACGCACCTATTTTAAGGCCTGTAAAAGTGGATATCGCTGTTATATATGACCCGCAAATAATATTGACAGTCTCGGATAAAAGAGATACCTCAAAATCCGAATATCTCGAAATGCTCAATTTATCGGTATTCGCCGGGGCTGCCCCGGTCACTATTTCAACGATCCTGTCAGCCTGGCTTATATCCTGTATAACAACCAGGAACCCGGAAACATCACTGCTCATCTCTATAAGGCCCGCTACGACAACCTTTTCGGCGCCACCCAGTGCATTTGCCATATCAGAGAGTGGAACCCTGAATACTTTTGGTATTGATTGACGTATCGGCTGCCCGAGAAATGCTGACATTGCTGTTGCTGCATTTCCTGCACCAATGTTGTTTATTTCACTTAGTGCATCATTGCGAATATCTTCGATATTGGCAGAAGTGTCGGTCACTATTGCCTCCTTTATGATACATTTCTGATATATCACAAATAATGATTATTATAATTTGCTATTACGTCGTACAATTATCTAATAATTATTTTCGATATTTTTTTATTTTAATTTACTAAATCACAAAAATATTTGTTGTTTTAGAAGATCGTTAATGTTATTAATAATCAGCTATTACATAATTGTAATTTTAAAGAAATTATATGTTAAATTAACATAAATATGTAAATCACTCAATATTAACATCATATTGTTTTAATTTTTAAATTAACTATCAACTTTTATGAAAAACTTTCGATAAAATCAGTAGTAATAATAATGCAAATTTAAATGCTCAATATATACTTTGCGCTTTTTTAAGCACCGACTGGTAAGTGTTATTTTGCAGATTTCATTTTATTACATAAAAATTTGAAAAGTAAAGGAGATTGTTGCATGGCAGGCGTAGGATCAACGGGGGGCATTAATAATATCAATAATGCCTCATCTTCTCGTATCACCGGTCTCTTTTCGACTCTTGATACCGATACGCTGGTTAAAAACATGTGTGCTCCCCAGCAATCAAAAATAGATAAACAACAGCAAAAAAAAACACGGTATGAATGGTTTATGGAAGCTATTAATGATGTAAGGGATAAAATCAAGGAATTTCAAAATAAATACTGCAGCGTTCTTGGCACATCAAGTATGCTGAAGTCATCTACATACTATTCGTATAACATAACTTCACTATCGACAAGCAATGCCGTTACCCTGGCAGGCAGAAGTAATGCACTTGAAGGTACTTATACCGTAAAGGTATTACAGCTTGCGAGCAATTCGACAGCAAAAAGCTCCGGTACTGTTTCAAAGAACGGCACCGAAATTTCATCAAGCAACACAGCTACTCTCGACTCGCTTTCATTTGCAAATGATCTTGTGTTTGATGAGAGCGGCAAGATTGTGTTTGAAATAAACGGCGAAGTATTCGAATTCACCAAGGATACAACGCTTCAAACAATGATAAACACAATTAACAACAGCTCCACTGCAAATGTAACTATGAGGTACAGTCGCATAACAGACAGCTTTACAATCGAGGCTGATGAAGGCGGGGCTGACAGCATCGTTACGATCAAAAATATTTCCGGAAATGCCTTCGGCGAAAACAGCGCCTTTAAAATAAACGAAGGAACTTATAAAAACGGGACAGATTCAATCACCGAGATTAACGGTGTCACCATACAAAAAAGCAGCAATAGCTTTGAAATTGATGGAGTTTCATTCACTCTTAATGCCGTCACAAAGGATACGTCAGAAGAAACGCTAACCTTTACAGTAAAGCGTGATTACAGCGCTACAGTAAAAGCAATCACTGATTTTATCGAAGAATATAATGATTTGATCACCTACTTAAATAAGCTTGCTACAGAAAAGGACTATTCTCGTGATTATCCGCCGCTTACAGCTGCGCAGGAAGACGAGATGACCGAAAAACAAATTGAAAAATGGAATGAAAAAGCTAAAAGCGGTATTTTAAGTCGTGATAGTAATCTTGATAAATTAATTCGTGACTTGAAATTATCTTTTTTCACTCCCGCAGGCAGCACAGGTCTGTCAGCCACATCGATTGGTTTATCCGGCGGTGTTTATAAAAGCTCGGACAGCGGGCTTATCGTCGTCGACGAAGATGCCTTGACTCGTGCCCTTGAGAAAAAGCCTGAAACTGTAATCTCAATTTTCACCGGCGGTTCATCAAGTGCTTCTCCAGAAGACCAGGGGATAATATACAAAATCAGAAGTGCTATTGCAGTTTATAATGACGTTACAAGCGAATCTTTGAAAAAATCCGAAAACAATATCGGTGATTTAAGCGAGGAAATATCCGAGCTTGAGGATAAACTCAATGAACTGGCAGAACGTTATTACAATAAATTCGCAGTGATGGAAACTTCCCTTGCAAAACTCAACTCGCAAGCTTCATATTTAAGTATGCTTTTCTCGAGATAATTTTTCTGTTGTTGAATATTATGTTTTTCTACTCCCCTCTAACTGTTTTAATAATGCCAATTGAATCGAGGAAATAATAATGGATAACAGACGTAAATCGCTCACACAGGAATACCTGAAACAAAAGGTAATGACAGCTAATCCGGCAGAGCTTATTGTCATACTCATTGAAGCCTGTATAAAGAACTTAAAGCTTGCCGAAATATATTATACTGAGCAGAAAAATATCGATAAAACAAACAGTTGTCTCTTAAAATCACAGGATATTATTATTGAGCTTATTAACTGCCTGGATATGAATGTCGGCCTTGCCTCTCAACTGCTTGAAATTTATAATTTTCTTCTTGCCTCAATCAGAAATATTAACATAAAAAAAGATTTTTCAAAAATGCAGGATTTGCTTGATATACTCAGCTCAATGCGTGATACGTGGGAGCATATAGCGACGTCACCTTCAGCTTCTCTTGCATCTGCAGGTGCGTCATTCGTATCGGAGGTGGGCTGAAGTGTCAGGCAAAGTAGAAGATATTAATTCTAATGCAAAGTACGCTGAACTCTCCGATGTAACAAAAGAAGCCCTGAACGCTTGTGAGCAGCTTGTCAGCTACACAAATGAAAATTTTTACTGCCTTGAGGAAAAAGACTGCGATAAAATCAAGGAAATAATAGAAGGACGCGACCCGCTCATTGCAAATCTGATGGATATAGAGAGCAAGATTGATCTTTTATACGAAAAATACGGTGCTAATGATGAGAAGTATGCCGAAGAAATTGACGCTCTCAAAAAATCTGTCAGAGCCGTCCTCGACCGCATATCACAGCTTGATTTAAAGGCAATGAGCATATTGGGAAGCAAAATGCAGGAGTATAAGGATAAAGTTATCTCAGTACAGAACAAAAAATCTATATCATCTTACCTGAAAAGCAGTTCAATCAGCTATTCCGGAAGCAATTATGATATAAAAGAATAATATTCGACGGTGCTGCAATGTCGAACAATGATATAAAAATTGACAGGACAATCAAATATGTCCCAACATCAACTATAAAACCAACGGTCAGTAGTAGCCAAGGCGGTTTTAAGCAAGCGCTTGACCAGAGTTTAAAAGAAAACTACAAAGAACGCGTTGAATCCCTTTTTAACGACATAAAAAGAGAGGTCGCCGGCATTTTAGAGGGCGTTGACCTCGTCAAGTTTGAAAGGTATAGAACACTTATAAGTGAGCTTTTAGCTGAGGTTGTTAACAACGCTTTTTCTATAAACCGGGAGTACATCTTTGATAAGTTCGGGAAACAGCGCGTCTACTCTACAGTCAGCGTAATTGATGAAAAGCTTGACAAGCTTGCCGCCGAACTTCTTGAAAGCAACATGGAAGTTATAAAATTCCTTGAACGCATGGATGAAATTCGAGGGCTTATCACTGATTTACTGTATTAGCCGATGTTTTACCTGTGAATTCGCTTTTATCTGTGTGTATTTGTATTTTTTAAGCTTATTACATCCGCTTATGTGTTTTATGTAGTTAAACATGACAGTTATTTTCCATAATTTATCTAATAAAGAGGTGATTCTTTAATGGCCTACAACCCGGCTGGGGCGTACGGAGAGCACGAAGACACTCAAATCGGGAAATATTTAGTCTTTATAATTGACTCTTTAACATACGCAATTGATATCAAATATGTCAAAGAAATAATAGGTGTTCAAACTATTACCGCAATACCTGAAGCTCCTGAATACATTAAAGGTGTAATTAATTTACGCGGCAAAATTTTTCCAGTAATGGACTTACGGCTTCGGTTAGGTAAAGAATCAATAGATTATAACGACAGAACTTGCGTTATTATCATGAACTGTTGCGGTATTGATCTCGCACTGATAGTTGATACAGTATCTGAAATTGCTTCTATTCCAAAAGAAAATATATCTGAACCACCTTCAATTGCACGTAGCCGCGCCGATACTTTCGTCGAAGCCATCGGAAAAATTGACGACAGGGTGATTCTGATTATTGACAGTGATAAGCTTTTAAAAGAAGATACTATCACAGAGCTTACAAAAATATTATAAAGCAGTGCATTCATATAAAATTTATGAGGGTATGGTTATGAAAAAATTATTTGCGAACATAAAAATGTCCAATAAGATACTGTTATGCTTCTGCTTAGTGCTTGTTATTGCAATAGTTGTCGCTATTATTGGAATTGTTAGTTTATCAGAGTTGAAAGCAACAATTCAAGAGCTATATGATAACGACATACTTGCCCTTCATTACGCAGGTGAAGCGGCTGTTAATTTCCAAGAGCTCCGATATGACTTAAACAGATTTGCCGCCGAACTCGATGATGGGTTATCAGAAATTGAACTTTCGGATAGATATAATAGTATTGCTGATAGTATCTATGAGATTAGCGACGGACTTGATCTATGCGAAGCTGTAATTAAATCTGAAGAAAACCTTGATTACCTTCAAACAATCAAGTCTGGTTGGAATACATATACAAAGGCTGTTTTAGAACAAGCAACAAATGTCGTTGATGGTGGTAGAATATCTCCCGATGTTCAAGCTATAATAATCGATAATGGGATGATTCTACGTGAGCAATTCTTTACACTGTTCGATTTACTTTCCGACAGCGCTGAAGACAGCGTAGAAGAAAGCACAAGTGCTGTTGCGACAAGTTTCATTTTAATGATTATCGTTATAATTATTGGCATAGTTGTATCTATTGTACTTGGATTGTTCCTTGCAAGAATGATTGGTGGTCCTGTTAAGGTCATGGCCGAAGCTGCAAACCTTCTTGCTGTTGGAGATATTGACATCAGTAAGGTCCTCAATAAGAAGAGAATGCAGTACGCTACATATAAAGACGAGATTGGTGAGCTAACACGCTCCTTCTTAAAACTTGCAGAATCAACTGAAAAGCAAGTCTTACTCACAGAAAAACTCGCAAGCGGCGATCTTACCGTTAACTTTGATATTCGTTCTGATGAGGACAAGCTTGGCAAAGCTCTATCAGATCTCGTCGCAAACCTCAATACTCTTGTTTCTGATATTGTTACGATTGCCGATCAAGTGGCATCCGGCTCCAGCATTGTATCAGATTCAAGCGTATCACTCTCTCAAGGTGCAACTGAGCAGGCAAGCTCTGTTGAAGAACTTTCAGCCTCAATTGAAGAGGTATCTACTCAGACAATGCTCAATGCTCAGAATGCTATAAAGGCTGACGAATTTGCAAAGTCTACATTGAATAACGCCAAACTTTGCAATGACCGCATGAATGAAATGCTCCGCGCCATGAATGATATAGATGTTTCTTCAAACAACATCATATCAATCATCAAAGTCATTGAAGACATAGCATTCCAGACAAATATCCTTGCACTCAATGCGGCCGTTGAAGCTGCAAGAGCAGGACAATACGGACTTGGCTTTGCTGTTGTTGCGGATGAGGTCAGATCACTCGCTGCCCGTTCGTCTAAAGCCGCAAATGAAACAACGGCTCTGATTGAAGGATCCTTAAAGAAGGTTGAAGTCGGAACTAAGATAGCAAAAGAGACAGCAACAGCCCTGAATAACATCGTTGAGTATGTTGAGAAAACAGCCGATATTGTTGGTGCTATCGCCCGTGCTTCTAATGAACAAGCAGCGGCGCTTGAACAAATCAATCAGGGCGTAACACTGGTCTCGCAGATTGTACAGACAAACGCCGCTACATCCGAGGAAAGTGCAGCGGCAAGCGAGGAACTTTCAAGCCAGGCAGCGCAGCTTAAACAATCCGTAAGCATATTCAAAATTAAGGAAGCAACTAATAAATCCGCATCACCAACAGAAGCAGAAATACCAAAGAAAAACGCACCGAAGGCAAAAAAGACAGAAAGTGAAACACCGCCTGCTATTTCACTCAGTGACAACGAGTTCGGTAAATATTAATAAATTTAATAAACAGTACAAAAACTTTAGGAGAGAACTTCACAGTCCTCTCCTAATATTTTAAAAGGGTGATTATTCTGATAACAATTACAAATGAAGAATTTAAGCAATTAGCATCTTTTATAGAAGCAAATTATGGCATCCATTTAAAAGAGGAAAAGAAATCGCTTGTATTAGCAAGGCTTAACACAATACTCCTCCAAAACAATTTTAAGAGCTTTACTGAGTATTATAATTATATTGTCAATGACAAAACCGGTGTCGCCGCAGCAAAGCTCATGAATAAAATAACGACAAACCATACATATTTCATGCGCGAACCTGAACATTTTATGTTTTTTCGGGATGTTGTCCTGCCGAAACTAAAAAAGACTGTGACTGACCACGATTTACGTATATGGAGCGCAGGTTGCTCAAGCGGCGAGGAAGCTTATACACTTGCAATGATAATAGACGAGTTTTTCGGCAGTGAAAAGTATCTATGGGACACGAGAATTCTCGCCACCGATATATCTGACAATGCTCTTGAGAAAGCGCGCGCCGGTATTTACAGTAAAAATAATGTTGATTCCCTTCCCTTACATTGGCGCAAGAAATACTTTAAAAATGTTGACGAGTCGAGTTATGCTATATCAGATAAGATAAAAAACGAGGTGATTTTCAGAAAATTTAACTTGATGAATGAATTTTTTAACTTCAAACGCAAATTTCACGTAATTTTTTGCCGCAATGTTATGATATACTTTGATATAGACACTAAATTCAATCTATTAGACAAGTTTTATGATGCTACTGTAAATGGCGGCTATTTATTCGTTGGACATTCCGAGACTTTCAACCGGGAGATGATAAGGTATAAGTATTTAAAACCTGCTATATATATAAAGGAAGAATAAAGTTATCGGAGAAAACAAGATGAAAAAAATCAGGCTGCTGATTGTAGCTGACAGTGCTGTTTTTCGTGGCATCATAGAACGTGGAGTATCATCTGATCCCGATATTGAAACAGTGGCCATCGCAACAGACCCGTATGAAGCAAGAGATAAAATCATCGAGTTTGCGCCTGATGTTATGGTGTGCGACGTTGTCATGCCTAAAATGAACGGTATTGAGTTTATTCGCAGGCTACTGCCGCAATATCCTATTCGCGTAATCGTCATGAGCTCAGTAAGCGACGTAGTGCTTGACGCTATGAATGCAGGTGCTGTTGATTTTGTCGCAAAACCTGACGTATCAATCGGGAGAACAAAAGATGTTTTCCTGCAGGATCTGATATCAAAGATAAAAGTAGCAGCATCGGCAAACATCAATATAGGATCACATACCGATAGTGCTCGCGACAGTATTCCCGACAGCACACGTAATCAAGCCCCAGCCACAGTTTTAAATCAGAATAAGACACCATCGTACTCAAAGAAAATAATAGCCATCGGGGCTTCAACAGGCGGCACGGAAGCGATATACAGTATTCTAAGCAAATTGCCGACAGACTTGCCGGGAATCGTAATCGTTCAGCACATCCCACCTGTATTTTCACGTATGTTTGCCGAGAGAATGAATAATTCAACAATGTTTTCCGTGCGCGAAGCGAAAACCGGCGACTATGTTGAAAGTGGTCTTGTGCTGGTGGCGCCGGGCGACATGCACATGCGAATAAAACGCCTTGGCAGCAAGCTAAGAGTTGAAACCTTCGCAGGTGAAAAAGTAAATGGTCATTGCCCATCGGCTGATGTTTTGTTTGAATCAGTCGCAAAAGCGTGCGGCGAGGACGCTGTAGGCGTAATTTTGACGGGAATGGGCGACGACGGAGCGAGGGGGCTTTTATCCATGAGGCAAGCCGGCGCCCGCACTATCGGTCAGGATGAAAAAACAAGCGTTGTTTATGGTATGCCAAAAGTCGCATACGAAATCGGCGCCGTTGAAAAACAGTATTCGCTTCAAAACATACCGGGAGCGATAATTACAGCATCACAGTAAGTTTTTATAAAACAGGACATAATCATATTACATATTTTCCATATAAAAATCGACCGTCCGGGTTCAGCCCGTCGGTCGATTTTTCATTTTTGTGCTTATTTACTTTTATCAAGGTATTTATCAAGTTCAATTAACTTCGATACGCGTCTGACATGGCGTTCTTCACCTGAAAACGGCGTTGACACAAATATATCCGCCATCTCACAGGCAAGCCTTTCGGCAACGATAAACGCTCCAAGGCAGAGGACGTTTGAGTTATTATGGCTGCGCGTGAGTGAAACGCTGAGCAAATCTGAGCAACATGCAGCCCTTATGCCCGGGTGCTTGTTCGCCGCTATCGACATACCAATGCCTGTGGAGCAGACAAGAATACCAAGTTCACATTCTCCGCTTGTGATAGCATGGCACACCTTGTCGGCGTAATCGGGATAATCGCACGATGAATCCGAATTTGTGCCGAAATCAACGGTTTCAATACCTTTTGAGTTTAAATGTTCAATAAGCTTATCTTTAAGTTTATATCCGCCATGATCGGCGGCAAGCGCTACTTTCATATCTTAATCCCTTCGATTTTAAATATTATTATCGTTTTTATGTTTTTCCGCGTATTCCCGCTCTGCCTGCGGCGGGCGCAGATATATCGGATAAAGCCCTGCGTCATCAGTCGTCAAGCCTGCTTTATGCATACGAAGAGCACATATGGCAACGTTATATGCGCTCCCCATCTCCATATCAGGCGGCACATCACCTGCAAGCGTTGATATTATAGGGTGCTTTCTTGCAATCGTCGCGCCGTCGCCGGAAATATAAACAGGAGCACTGGTTTCGCTTTTTATTTCGCGAAGTTTCTCCGCCAGCACGTCAATTGGTATCGCTTCGTCCGGTGTGATTCTTTTTGGCGTACCATCCCTACAATCGAACACTGCTGTGTAAACCTGCTCGCGACGTGCATCCATTACGGCACATGATAAACCGCGAAGCGGTGCTGTCGCCTCTGCAAGCGCTTCAAGTGTAGACACAGCGGCACACGGTACACCGCGCCCGAAAGCAAGACCTTTTATCGTTGAAACGCCTATCCTTACACCGGTAAATGAGCCGGGACCTGCTGCACATGCGAACAAACCTAAGTCAGCGGCCGATATGCGAAGTGAATTAAAGAGAAACTCAACTGCAGGAAGCAGCGTTTCGCTATGTGTAAAACCTGCAGAAAGCGTTACAATGCCAAGCGGTGTTCCATCATCACATACAACGGCAACAGACGCGACTTTTGCCGATGAGTCAACAGCTAATGTCAGCATAAATTATACACCGCCCTTCGTTTCCGCGCGACATATCGTAATGGTGCGCTCATTTTCATCCGTGCCACGCTCAATCTCAACCCGCCATATATGGCGCGGAAGACATCCGTAGGCGTTTTCGCTCCATTCGGCGATGCAGACGCCCGAATCAATATACTCATAGTACCCTGTTGAGTATAAATCATCGGGGTCGGTTATTCTGTATAAATCAAAGTGATAAAGATTATACTTGCCCGTTTTATATTCGTTCGCTACTGTGTATGTCGGACTGCGCACGGCGGCTCCCGGAGAAAATACAGACGCAAACCCGCGCACAAATACTGTTTTGCCGACGCCCATGCCGCCATAAAGCGCTATGAAAGGATATGCACTGAATTTACTTTGAGCTTTATTTCTGTCAAGCTCATCTATTATAACCTGAGCAAGTGCTGCGCCAATAACCTCTGTCTCATCTTCGCTGTGTGTCACAAAGCGTGCAGGATCATCGCACGTGCTCACTATGATTTTTTCCTTTATTATATCGATTGTTTCTGTTTTCATCGTATATTAATTATATTCCATGTATTCATACAACAGTTTCCGCCTAATATGGCACCTGATAAAGCTTCCCTGCTATAATCATTACGTTATTTTAGGTATTTAATGTATCAACTATTTCGCTTCTATAATTATATCACGGGGCGGCAGTATAAGCAACTATTCTTATTTTTATAAGCAAAAACAAGAGTTATTTATAAAAACTATTTGCATAAATTATGCCTTCGTGATATACTCTACATACACATATATTAATTTAATAAATGGAAATGATATCATGAAAAAAACAGCTTTAAAGAAATATGCATCACTTATTGTGTCAACCGGTGCGGCTGTTCGCCGCGGGCAGGATGTTGTTATAAATGCTGCTCTTGACCAGCCGGAGTTTGTAACGTATGTTGTTGAAGCTTGCTACAAAGCAGGTGCGCGTAAGGTGACCGTTGATTGGCATCATCAGCCGATATCAAAGCTTCATATCAAATACAGAAGCCAAAAAGTGCTCGGTACGCTTGAGGATTGGGAAGTAGCCCGTGCCCGCCGCGAAGCCGAGCTTTTACCGGCTTATATATACCTTACATCCGATGATCCCGACGGAATGCGCGGAATAAATCAGGAAAAGCTTTCAAAGGCAACTCAGGAAAAGCAGAAAATATTAAAGCCCATTCGCGATGGGATGGAGAATAAGCATCAATGGTGCATAGCTGCCGTCCCTGGCGTTGAATGGGCAAAAAAGGTGTTCCCAAATGAATCGAAGCCGCGTGCTGTCGAACACCTCTGGGAAGCAATTCTTGCTGCCTCGCGCGCTGATGGCGACGATCCTACAGAAGCTTGGCGCCTTCACAACGCAGACCTTGCATCGCGCTGCGAGTATTTGAATAAACTCGGCATACACAAACTTCATTATAAATCACAAAACGGCACTGATTTCACCGTTGGCCTTATGGAAAACGGCGTATTTCTCGGTGGCGGTGAATACACGCTCGGCAGCAGAATCTTTTACAACCCCAATATACCAAGCGAAGAGTGCTTCACAACTCCTATGAAAGGCGAAGCTGAAGGTGTACTTGTCGCTACAAAGCCGCTCTCGGTACGCGGACAGCTTGTCGAAAACTTCTCTGTTCGTTTCGAGGGTGGACGAGCTGTTGAAGTGAAAGCAGAAAAAGGAGAGGACCTCCTAAAACAGCTTTTAGCTATGGACGAAGGCGCTTCGTATCTTGGCGAAGTTGCTCTTGTTCCATATGATTCACCGATAAACAACACCGGAATACTTTTCTACAACACACTTTTCGATGAAAACGCCTGCTGCCATGTTGCGCTCGGACGCGGATTTAATAACTGTGTTGCTGACTATGAAAAATACAGCTTCGATGAAATCCGCGCAATGGGCGTCAACGACTCTATCATACATGTTGACTTTATGATAGGAGCACCTGACCTCACAATAACAGCGCAGCTTCGTTCGGGCGAGGAAACTTTAATCTTCAAAGATGGAAATTGGGCGTTTTAATCTTGGAGGGATAATAACGCAATGAATATTGCGATAACTGGCAAACTCGGCAGTGGTAAATCGACAATTGCTAAAATAATGTCCGAAACTCTCGGCTATGAAATTTATAACACCGGAAAGATACAGCGCCGCACTGCCGAAGAAATGGGCATATCAACGCTTGAGCTTAACAAGCGTATGCTGACGGACGCATCGCTCGATTATATCATCGACGAAGCTGTGGCAAAGTTATCAGCAGAACGTGATAATATAATTTTCGACTCGCGCATGGCGTGGTATTTTGCAAAAAATTCATATAGAATATTTCTTACCGTCGATCCGGACGTTGCCGCCCAGCGCGTTTTTACAATGAACCGCGGAAAGAGCGAAAAATATTCATCCGTTGAAGAAGCAAAACGTCAACTCATCGAGCGAAGCGAGGTTGAGCGAAAGCGTTTCCGCGATATTTATGGCGTTGATTATTTCGACCTCGGCAACTATGACCTTATCTACGACACAACTTACACAACACCAGAGGAAGCTGCCGCTGCCATTATTGATGCATTTAATAAGCATTTACTTTCTCTTTCAGGTGGCGACAACACACTAAAAACAACAGAGTAATAAATATTAAATTAACAAAAATTAATAGGCGTATAGTATGAAGGTTTTTCATACTATACGCCTTTTTTATCAAAGCAATTAATTCTCTATCTATGCTTTTTTACACATTTACTTTTCACTGCCGTTTGTTTCAAACAGCTCCTCTTCAATATCACCAAAAAGCAGGTTATACTGGAGTATTGCGTATTTATTTAATAGCTCATTTTCATATATCTCGTTTGCCTGATAATAATTGCCTTCAGCGTCAATATAGCAGTTCGCTGTTATGACGGGGTATTTTTCATATAGGCTGTATAAGAATTTTTGCTGTGTCGTCAGCTCGATTCCCGCAGTTTTTAAAAGTAAAGTTGAGAGGTAGTTAGCGCTGATAGCATCAACTTCTGCTTCTTCAATATCATAGTTTGCCCACAGAACAAATGGTACGATATAACGGATTTCCCGCTCTTCAACGGAATCCTCATCAATAGTTTTACCGTTGAGCTTTAATATAGGGTTCGCTACAATATCCGCCGGCTGATGGTCACCAAAGAAAAGGACTATTGTTTTATCGTCGTATGTTTTCAGATAATCACACAGCTCACGCAGCGCATTATCTGATTCGCGAAGCAGCGAAAGGTACATCGTCAGGCGCGTCTGATCCTCAAGCCCCTTTACATGTATCGTCGGTGTAAAATTAGCATATGAGTTTGCATAGCTGCCGTGGTTTTGCATTGTTACATTGAAAATGAACAGCTTTTCATCTTTATTCTTATAATCGAACATTGACATTATGTGTCTGTAAACTGCGATGTCTGAGATGTAGTTTCGTATTTTACTAAGCCACGGTAAATCCTCACTGAAAATTGATTTTTCGAAACTAAAGAGAGGATAAACTTTATTGCGTCGCCAGCCTGACGCATAAAAAGGGTGTATAGCCGTCGTCTTATACCCCAAATCGGCAAGTTGAGAGGCGAGATTCGGTGTTTCCCTGTCTATATATTGCTGATACGGGATGCTTCCTGCCGGTAAAAACGCCATCGTCGAGCCGGTGAGAAACTCAAATTCAGTGTTCGCCGTATTTCCGCCGACAACCGAAACATGAAGCCACCCCTTTATTGTATCTTCATTAAGCGATTTTATAAAAGGCATGACATCGTCGGTTGTTGTAAAATCCCCTAACACCGACAGATCTGAGAATGCTTCGTTCATTATGACAATAATATTCGGCAGCTCGTCTTCCGGTGTTATCGAGATGCCGGTATCCACGTCTTTATATTCATTTAATATCGCTTCTACCGCATCCTGATCATAACCGTCCGGTACATCTACATTTAAGTACTTCATGTTTGATAAAAACGAAACAATAAATCCGTTTCTTTTATACAGTACACCGGGCGAAAAAAGGTACGGATAAAGCGAAAAGCGCTTATATACATCATCTGTCTGAAGGTAAGCGCAATAACCAAAGAATAATGCTCCGCATAAAATGACAGCCACCGGTTGTATCCAGCGGAAGTTAAAGTGCAGTTTGATTGACGAACGAATCGAGAGAAGTATTAATAATAAGTATGTGCATATTATAGCAGCAGATTCTATCGTGGGGTCAAAGTCGTAGTTGTCGATAACATTTGCGGCAGTTCCTGCGCTTGATATATCCCACGGGAAAAACGGCGTCCCCCTGAATCTTTGTACAAGGTAATTTGTTATACCAAGTCCCATGGACAGGGCTGCTGTGATTACAGCAGCAATCCATGTGCGTTTTGATAGAAATAAAACGGAAAGCGTAAGCGTGTAATAAAAAGTGAGATTTAAAAAAAATATTTTATTTGCTATTTCAAACGGATTATGGATAAACGCTTCTATTAAAAGGAAACAAGCCGCCGGCAGTATGACAAAAAGCGGCCATCCTATGTAGCGAAGCGCTTTTTGCTTTACGAAAAATGAAGCTGCCATAAGGGCAATCATTATAATAATATATTTGATTAGCCAGCGATTATCAGTCGTTATTGTATCCGATTTTAAAGCAGCGATAAAAATTCCAACTGCTGTTGCTGGCAAAAGAACCTGCGGCAACTGTCGCACTTTAGGTAAACTGAATATTTTACCAGCCGCCTTCACAGCGGTGCTAAGCGCTTTAATCATTTTACTTCCGTCCTTTTACTTTAAAACGGTGCCCAGGTTTATTGGACACTTTAATTACTCATATGCAAATTGAGTATAATACTCTTTTTACACATATTCATTATAATAATTTAAACTTTTATGTTTTATTTTGTCATCACATAAAAAATAACGCTATTTTATTCTTGTTTATTTTTATTATATAGCGTGTTAAAATCTCCCCCGCGCCGTATTTCCTCAAGCAGTGTTTTCAGTGCTTCAATTCCGTTTTCAGTAATCCACTTTTTGACCTCATAACGCGAAACAATGTAATTGTAAAGCACCTCTTTTTCAGTTCCTTCATAAAACTCTTCTCCGTTAATAGCGTCAAGGTCAACTTTCTTGCGCGTATAGTCGGTCGCGTATATCCATGCGGTATCCCCATATCGCTCGCGCGTATCGTTTTGCAGCGCTAATCCTTCATCGAACCATACGGGTATCGGTCGCTTAAACGATATAAGCCCATGAAATACGCGATAATGTGTCTCCGCATGAGTCAGCTCATGTGCAATAACGTCAACATTAATCCAGCTCGATGACAATGAAATATATGTACGCACGGCAAACACAGCAATTGTGTATGCATTATGATCCCCACCAAGCCGAGCAATTTTCTTTTCATCATCGGTGATGATTATGGTAGGATTGCTTTTTACCTCACCCCAAAACTCACTATGCCGCGCCTTGGCTGCATTTATACGCTTTAAAATAATATATGTATCGCCTTCATACTCTTTATCGACGTAAATACCCGGGGAAAGTTCCCGAAATCCATGAAACATCACCGACATCCTGTAGCCGAGAGGTGTAAACCAAAAGTAATAAACAAAGGCGGTGACAAAAAGTACAAGGGAAAGGATAAAAAAGCACCATCTGATGCCTTTGCGTTTTTTTCGTTCCCGTATACTCAATTGCCACCGCCTCCAATCAATGATATCCGCGGTTATTTGTTATAGTTGCGAATAAATATTTATCAATCCTCCGCGTAAATAGGAAGTCCTGAGTCAAAGTACGGCATCGGCTCCAGTTTAAAGCGGTTTAATCTGTGCTTTTCATCAATGCGGCGTTTTACATCAGGGTCGTCACATACACCGGTGCGTATATATTTATCAAGCGTCGCATATGTGAATCCGAGGTTATCTTCATCAGTCTTGCCACTAAGCCCATCGCTCGGCACTTTTTCCGTGAGTTCAGGTGGTAACCCAAGAGCACGGCCAATTTGCTTTACTTCATCGACAGTAAGCTGTGCGAGCGGGCTGAAATCACCTGCCGAGTCGCCATAACGAGTGCTATACCCTACCCAATCCTCAGATAAGTTGCACGTATTGGCGACGCGTCCGTTGCAAGACTGTGCTACTGCATAAAGCACTGTCATACGAATACGGGCAGGAAGATTTACAACAGTTGCTGATGTAATTTTCGGAAGTGCTGCTTCAAGTTCACGCATTGCGCCGTCGCACGCTGCCTTAATGTTTATAACATAGTAACGAATCCCGAGATGTGATACAAGTTTATACGCCATATCAATGTCGCTTTGTTCACCGTTCGGCATTAAAACGCCGATTACGCGGTCCGGACCAAGTGCAGCAGCACAAAGAGCTGCGACGGTAGAGCTGTCTTTACCTCCCGAGATACCGACAATGGCATTACAGCCGGGACCGTTTTCATCAAACCAATCTATTATCCAGCGTTTAAGCGCTTCAATTGTTTTATTAACATCAAACATAGTTGATTCTCCTATAGTCAATTTTTGGGATTATTATATCACATCATGCTGTTTATATCAATTAACAAAATATTAACATTTGAAAATACACATTGAAAATGTTCTTCACTTCATTGTCTAACCTTTATCATATCTTTCGTCGTCCTCTACCGGTGCTGACATTTATACTATCACTTAATAATAATATTTTATCATATTATAAAATGCTTTGTGTGAATTTCAAAGATATTTTAAACGAATAAAAAAATTGCCCCTAATATTAGTCATTAAATCACATTGACTGATAATAGGGGCAAATATTTTAATATTAAACCGGACTTTATTTTGCTTTGACGGTCAGCAATATTGTTATTTCACGTTTTCAACCGCGGCGCGTTCTACTGCAAGGTACCTCTTATAGCGTTCGCTGAAAGCTTCGAAGCCTTCTACGTCTTTTTGATTCGGCTCAAGCGTTACTCCCTTCTCGCCTGCAAAGACCTTCTGTGAAAGGAATGATTCAAGCGACTCGCCTTTTTCTTTGTTGACAAGATATGATGCAAGAAGAGCCATTCCCCACGGGCCGCCCTCTCCGGCTGTCTTCATGACAGATACAGGTGCATTTATAGCAGCGGCAAGGTAGCTCTGGCCTACGCGCTCCGTCTTGAAAAGGCCACCGTGTCCATATATAATGTCGACCTTGACATTTTCTTTCTGGAAGAGGATATCAAGCCCTGTTTTAAGCCCGCCGAGGGAGGAGAAAAGAATTGTGCGTGTGAAGTTTGCAAGATTGAAGCGGCAATTGCTTTCACGTACAAAGAGCGGTCTTCCCTCATTGAATCCTGTCACGTGCTCACCGGACAGATAACCATACGACATAAGCCCGCCGCAGTCAGGATCGCCCTTCTCAGACTGGAAATAGAATATATCGTACAGCTTCCACATCGGGATGTCGCATCCGGCTTCATGCAAAAGTTCTGCAAACATCTCAACCCAAAGATTGAGGTCCGATGTGCAGTTGTTGCAGTGAACCATGGCGACCATTTTACCGGTTGGCGTTGTCACGATGTCGATTTCGGGATAAACGCCCTTTAGCGGTCGCTCAAGCACTATCATCGCAAATATGGATGTGCCAGCCGAAACGTTGCCCGTGCGCGGTGCTATGCTGTTTGTCGCCACCATGCCGGTGCCGGCATCGCCTTCCGGCGGTGCAACCGGTATTCCTGCTTCTAAGTTCCCCGAAGGATCGAGCAGTCTGGCACCTTCTTCTGTCAGGACGCCGGCGTCCTCACCCGCCAATACAGCAGCCGGAATAATATCGGCAAGTTTCCACGGCAGGTTTTTATCTTTTATGAGGGCGTCGAATTTTGCCATGAGTTCTTTATCGTAGTCGAGCGTATTCATATCGACCGGGAAAACTCCGGACGCATCGCCAATTCCAAGAACGAAGCGGCCTGTCAGCTTCCAGTGTACATATCCCGCAAGCGTCGTGAGGTATTTTATGTCCTTAACATGCTCCTCCCCGTTGAGTATAGCCTGATACAGGTGCGCTATGCTCCAGCGCTGAGGAATGTTGAATGAAAACTCCTTTGTGAGAATAGCGGCAGCTTCCTCTGTTATCGTGTTGCGCCATGTGCGGAACGGCACGAGAAGCTCTCCGTTGGCGTCAAACGGCATATAGCCGTGCATCATCGCTGAAAATCCGATAGCGCTTGTTTTCTTCAGAACAACACCGTATTTTTCCTTGACAGAAGCCGCTAACTTTGCGTAGCTGTCGCGGACACCATTCCAGATATCGTCAACGCTGTATGTCCAAATGCCATTTTCGAAGCGGTTTTCCCAATCGTGGCTTCCTGATGCAATCGGTGCGAAATCAGGGCCGATAAGTACGGCTTTTATACGTGTCGAGCCAAGCTCAATACCGAGCGATGTTTTACCCTCCGTTATGGCACGTACGATTTCGTTATGCTCCATTAATTTATCCTCCGGTTTTTTATGTATATTTTATATTTTTTCAGCTACTTGGCGATGAGTTTTACTCGGTATAAACTCATGGTTTTTAATATGCAGATCAACTTGTTCACCGTCCGAAAAATCAAGCTGCATTCTTGACTTTTCAGGCACACCACCTTCAATCTCAACGACAGCATGACTGAACGTGATAGGTGCTGCACGGCTCTCAGTCGCCGAAATTGCAAACGCAAACTCCCCGTTTATACGAATCCTTGATGCTTCAGGAGCCTCATTCGGATCGTCGTCGCTGATAATAGTCAAGCGAGCAGGAGTCTTTAGCGGATGAGGCATATTCGGGAACATTTTTGTAAATTTTTTCATCCTGTGCTCTGCAATTTTGTTCGGCAGAGCAAAAAATAAAACGATGTAAATAACACCACAGGCGACAGCCCCGGTATATTCAAAGGAAAAATCGCCCTTTGTCATGTAATAAATACCTATGACAATCATAAAGATGGCTATTAAAAAGGCTAAATACCACCAGTATCCGCGCATAGGCTTAGGCATTGGCATGAAAAACATCCCTCCATTCACAGGCAGTTTTGTTCCATTCATTAAAGATATGTTAACATGCTGCAGCCTCTTTTGTCAATTATAACGAAGGTTTTACTATTATAAAAAAGATGAACCTCTGAATCTCAAAAGAACAAACAAAACTTTTGGTCAGCGTGCATTTTGACGCTTATGTTGGTATTTATTTTTATTTTGCTTTTTCTTTTGCTTCATCTGTCTTTTCTGCTTTCGGTGGGGTGCGGAGGGCTACCCGGCGAAGTGTCCTGCGTGGGCTGTCTGAGTATGAATATGAAGCAAGCGGATTTTCAGCGACGGCTCGCTCCATTCCCTTGTCAGACACGTGTGTGTAAATTTGTGTTGTATTAAGCTGTTCGTGCCCGAGAATTTCCTTGAGGACGCGAACGTCAACCTTGCCGGATGCATACATCAAAGTTGCGGCTGTGTGTCTTAACTTATGAGTCGAGAAATGCTTATACTCAAGGCCTGCGGCTTTAAGATATTTATATACAACCCACTGTATTGTCTTTATACTTATTCTTTTATTTTGCGAGCTTAGGAAAAGAGCTCTCTCATTCTTATCCTTAACGGGCCAGGCAATACGAATCGGCAGGTACTCCGATAAAGCGGCCCGGCAGGCATCATTAAGGTATATGATACGCTCTTTATTTCCCTTTCCTATGACGCGAAGCGACCGAAGCTCGCTGTCTATGTCCTCAAGCGATATTCCCGCAAGCTCGGAAAGACGCATTCCCGTGTTTAAAAACAGCGTAATCATGCAAAAATCGCGCTCGCGTGTTTTTGAGGTTTCATCTGAGCGGACGGCATCAAGCAGATTAATGCTTTCTTCAAGTGTTAAGTGCTTGGGCAGCGCTTTTTTCTTCTTTGGCGTTTCGATGTTCGCTGCAGGGCTTGCTTCCATCATGCCCTTTTTCACTGTTATGTACTTATAAAACGATTTTATAGCCGAAAGCTTACGCGCTTTTGCACCGGAGCCATTCCCGCGAACACGGTCTACATAGAGAAAAAACTCATATATATCGGCAGGAGTGACTGATGTTATGTCAGATGCACCAAGTGTGCTTATGTTGATATTGTCGAACTCCTCACCACTTGTCGGCAAGCCTGTGCGGGTTGCCTTAATATAGCGAAAGAAGGTGCGCAAATCGAGAGCATACTCCTCAACCGTTTTAGGTGAGCAGCCTTGTATCGCTTGTTTGTACGATAAAAACTCCCTCACAAGAGCTGGCAGCTTGTCAACCTCGACCGGCATTTTTGTATCTCCTTCTCGTTCAATTATACAAAACAATTATACCGCAGATATACATCTTAAGTAAAGAGAACCTATAAATTTGCAAACGCACAACTCAAAACATGATTAAAATAATAAAGTGCACATATAAAAATCCCCGAAAATGATGCACTTTGCTTTCGGGGATTTTGCTTATTTTCAATTATTCGTCTTTTTGCTCGTCTTCGCGTTGCTCTTGTGCGGCTATGCCACCGCCAAAGCCGTCGCTTATATCGTCTGTATAACCTTTGTCTGAAAAACTGTTCATTCCAAAAGGATTATCTTTGTCAATCTTATTGATATTAAAATCATCACCGTAAAAACCGTCGCGTCTCATCATCTGCTCAAGCACGTTTATATCGCTCTCGACGCTCAGTGTATCGGCTTCAAAGAGACGATCGAGCTGATGCTCGTAGCCTTTGATTAGCATATCCAGTATTTCCTCGATGTTCTTCTTCCCTGCCTTGATATTTTCCCCCTCAATGCCCTGCCGTTCAAAGTATGCATAAGAATTGAGGAGTTTTAAAGTTGTCGGGAGGTAATAATTCAAAAATCCGCGGATTTGCGTCTTGTGCTCAGGCTTTTCCTCGACATATTTAAATATATTTCGTGTGATAGCTTCGATTTTTACGATTTTAGCCGAAACTTCTTCGTTTTGTATCTCCTCGTCGCGCTGGCGTATTTCCTTCAGTATCTTATCGAATTCATTCTCGCTGCATTCCTCTGACTCCGGCTTTGTTGAAACCTCGGTTTCCTGACACCGCTCAAATGTACGGCCCGTATAACCACTATCAGCCGCTTCTCTCTCGGCGTCAACACGAGCATCCTCAGTCAGGATTAAGTAACGGATACGCATATCGATTATCGCCTGTTTTCCGAGAAGTCCTTTTGACAGCATCATTTGAAGGTCGCGTATCACACGCTTTTCGGATACATCAAGCATGCCGGCAAGCTCAGCTATTGAAATGTAATTTCTCGTTCTGAGTATTGAAAGAATGCTGATAATCCTGTAATCCTGGCTTTTATAATAACTGCGGAAAAGATATAGAATTCCTGTTATAGTTGCAGAAATAGCAGTTGATGACACTTGGGAAAATGTTGCCCATGTTAAACCGGTAGTAACAGCTGACCCGAAAGAGCCAAGCGCCATTACAAATGTCACAAAAACGCCTATCGCTAAAAACAGCGTCGACAGTACGGTTCCTGCACCTCTTTTATATTTACCTAATTGCGGGAACCTGCCTTTTGCGCCCTTTTCATTTTCAAAAGCGAAACTTCCGGCATAGTTTTCACTTTTACTGTTTTTATAAGTACCATATGCGCTTTTTTCCGACGCTGTGTTTACATTACCACGCGTATAAGGAACATGACGCACCTCTCCTTGAGATGACGCGGTACTTGCATTAGTTGTGGCATTATTACCCGCGTCGCCCTTATTCTTATATATGGTAGTGTAAGTTGAGCCGGTATTTTTCCCGTATGAATATATGTTGCTGTTACGTCCTTGTCTTTCATTTGATCCTGAGCCGCTGCTTTCGTTTGAACCCAACACACGCAATATAATTAAAACTACAGCAATAGGCCAAGCACCAAAAATAAAGCAAAGGACTATTATCGGGATTGGAATATCTTTAAATGCTCTCATATCTATCCTATTTTTAATATAGCATTCCGGTTACGCCAAATATTTTATATTATATGGTTTTAAGCCGCAAAGTGTTGTTTTATTATCTGACACATTTTTTGCAGAGCCGATGTATATTCTTCTTTTTCAGGAAGTCTTTCTATATAATCAACCATTTCAATTGCGTCTGTTATTTCTTGCATTGTAGCGCTCGACTGACTTGACTGCGCTATAATTTTATCACGCACCTCACGAGGTGTGTCAGAGTTGAGAAGTGAGAATTTAAGGGATCGGTAAACTGATAGAAGTGTGACGTACGCGAACTGCAACCGCTCCTCGTCTGTCGGCAGCGCGTTAAGATGCGCTTCAAAATCGCGATAACTTTTCTTTTCAAGGCCCGCCTTCTCGTACGGACGAATGGTGGCATCCTGAAGTTTTATTACCTCATCTGTGAAGTTAACGAACACAGGTACATGCTTTACTTTTCTGTCATAGCTTCGGATGTTCATGAAAAACATCATAATTGAGTCAATGAGCTTACGAACCCACGCTATAAAGCGCTTTGTCGATTCCTTGTTGTTCGTTATAAGCAAATAGAGGAAAAAAGCAAGGGCTATGAAAAAGATTACAACGAGGACCTTCGACGATGCCCTTCTCCCCTTAAAAAGTTCTCTGAGAAACACTTCGTTTATAACTTCAGGGTCTTGGTAATCTACTGCTGAATCATCCCCCGACTTGCCGAGCATTTTAATCGTTATGAATAAGAATATGAAGCGGAAGATGAATGATAATCCCTCAAAAATAGCAGCAAAAACGAAAAGTGCAAGAAAAATTGCAATAAGCGTTAACAGTACAAACAGTAAGTTATCATAACGGGCTGATACTGACACCGCACTGATTGTATCTGTAATTTTCCGGTGTATGTTGCTCTGGTTTAACACTATCATTGCAGATACAACGAAAAACAAAAGACACACGCTTGATATTGATGTGTCAATCCCTATTAAACCTTCAAAAAGGAATGTTAAACCCATCACAACTAAATATGCAAGGATGGTTTTTAGGGATATTACCCGCACAGGAGGATAAAACCATAAAATTATACCCGCTAAAACGAGTATAAGTACAGCAATAGCACCGAAATATGGGAAGAGCGAGTCCGGATCGTAGGTCGGTATTATACCCGATTTATACATCCGGTGTAAGATGTTATCAAATATACCGATCGAAATGTATGTTAATACTCCTGCAATTATAATAGGCAGCGCTGCATGCAGTGGCTCAAATGCACGCACGGAGCTTTCATACCCGGTCTCATCGCGGTATCCGGGACGAACATCGACAGCGCGTGACATCACAGCGCCATAAAGTGCTTGCATTCCGTATCCGGCTGCAAAAAGTATTATTGAACAAGTCAGAATGACGGAGTTCGAAACCGGTAAAAAGCCTAAAAGCATGTAACACATAGGGAAGATAACGCAAAAAACGGCGATGGTTGCGAGCAACTTATTCGCACGTGCAATAATTTTGTCCGACACGTTAAACTCCCCCTTTTAGTTAATGCTTATCGAAGTAAGTTTTATAATAAACTTCAATATTTTTAGGTATGATTGCGGCATTTTGGTTTGTCGTCGTCACGTAAAATATCACTTTAACGCCATTCCGCGCCATTTCGTCATGGAAAACTATCATTCGTTCACTTATGTATGCTGAAACGACAATCAGATTCCCCGATTCTGCAAACATGCGGCTGTTTGCAAGGATATAATCAAGCATTTTTTCAACCGGGCACGATATTTCCGTTTTCATCATGGCCAGAACACGCAGGGCTGTCAATATTTCTTGTTTGCCCTCGTAAGGTGGCGTAAACAGAATCTTCTCACCAATCTCATCATCAGACGCACGGAAATCGGAAGATACCGCATCCGGCGGGGAGTTTGATATTATCCTTACAGGGACGTTTTCATGAGAAACGCGATCGAGAATTGATGCTGCCACAGTTATGCAGTATTCTATGAACTCCGGACTGCTTGGCTGTGTCGGATGGCGCTCGATATCGCGTGAGTTCATGTTTATCAGTATATTAAAACGGCGGCGCTGTGTGTATTCTTCAATGTTGACCATGAGCCGCCCATGTGCTGCCGTCTGTTTCCAGTTTACCTTGTTCATCGGATCGAGCGTCGTGTAGTCTCTTGCTCCGGCAATTAAAAGAGGATCCGTTAAAAGACTGTGGTTTTTTATAACATCGCCGCTATGATAATACGATGATGTAAAATGTTCTTCAAGGTCAACAGGGCTCGGCAGAACAGTTACAGTATTATTCTTTCGCGGCTCACATTTAAATCCTTTTGACGTATTTGTCATGCCGAAAATATCGCTTGCAACAAGCGTCGCATTGCCGACAGTGTAAACTCCGCGGACGGAGCAGTTTACACGCCAGCGGCGGCGTATTTTTTGCTTGCTTTTCATGACAAATACGCTCTGGATATGATTAAGCATCCGGTCACGCGGGCGTCTTGTCTTTTTATCGAACTCTGTTATGCGGAAATTCAGTCCCTGGGGCAGCGAAGTTGCCACTTTAAGGTACGGAAGAGGAATCATTTTGTCATTTGTGATTTCCTCATATATGTATATATCCTCGTTTTGAAACACTTCTTCAGTGCTTGTGGTAACTTCGTAGCTGATGCCGTCAAAAGAGTGCTTGCTGTATAGCACGCTCTGGTATATATATACGACAAACGCAGCTGCTAATATTGCAAGAAATATCAAACCTCCGGCACCTCCACCCGCTAAGCAATTTATAATGCGAAAAACCTTGTATTCTTTTTGTCTTATGCAACGGGAACGCTTGTTGTGTCGATGATATATTGAATAATATTTGCGTTTGACTCCGTAAGCCGTATTGTTCCCTGAGAGCGAGAAATGATTCTGTGTGAGAGCACAGGTATAGCAACAGCTTTAACGTCGTCCGGCAGCACGTAGTCGCGTCCCTCCGTCGCAGCCCATGCCTGCGATGCCCGCATTAATGCGAGCGTACCGCGCGGGCTTACACCAAGGCGGATGCGCTCATTTTCGCGCGTCGCTGTGACGATATTTACAATATACTCTTTGATAAGCGCGCTTACCTTAACGCTGCGGACAGCGTCGATACATTTACGCACATCATCTTTTTCACAAACAGCAGCTAGAGTATCGAGCGGGCTTGTTTCAATATAACCGTCGAGTATCTCAAGCTCGCTTTTACGGGGTGGATAGCCAAGCGATAGCTTCATTAAGAAACGGTCTGTTTGCGCTTCAGGCAGAGGGAACGTACCCTGTGATTCAATCGGGTTTTGCGTTGCTATGACAAAAAACGGGCGCTCCAGCGGATATGTTACACCATCTATCGTAGCCTGATATTCTCCCATGCACTCAAGAAGCGCAGACTGAGTGCGCGGAGTCGTACGGTTTATTTCATCTGCGATAACGATGTTCGTAAAAATGGGACCCGGACGGAAAACAAATTCGTTTTCCTTTTGGTTGAAGTAGTTAATACCCGTTATATCGGACGGTAAAAGGTCCGGGGTGAACTGTATGCGGCGGCAGCCGGCATTTATTGATTTTGCAAGTGCCCGGGCAAGGCTTGTTTTACCTGTTCCGGGTATATCGTCAAGAAGAACATGCCCTCCTGCTAAAAGAGCTGTTACTATGTAGCGTATTTCTTTATCTTTGCCATAAATAACCCGGCTAATGTTCGATATGATTTTCCCTGCCGTTTCACCGACGGCGCTTAATGTATACATACTACTCACATTACACCCCATACAGTTTTTTTAGATTTATTATTAATAGATAATTAATTATATCACTGCGTCAATCTTTTTGCAAACAAATAACGTGTTTTTCGTGATGTTCACTATTTACTATATTTCTCATATTGAATATATCATATCATGCGGTCATTTGATTGTCAATAGCGTTACTTTGATTTTTTATTTAGTTTTATTATTGAACTAATTGTTAACAAATTATTGTTTCTTCAGAATAATATGACTTGCATTTTTAAATAATCTTAAATATAATATGATGTTAGCGTCTTTAATTAATTCATTATGTCAATAAAGGAAGGTAACGGCTAATTTGACTGAACTATACGACATCCCAAAAGAGGTAAAGGCAGCGCTTGAAGCGAAAGGGATCCCATACGAAAAAGTTGACATAGCTGCGAAAACCGACCTCGACGATGGATGTGTTCCGTGTGATAACTACATATTCGTAGCAGATGGCGACATTATCATTTTAGCAGGTTCAATGATAGGCCGCTTAAAACGCAACGGAATATTCAAACAGCCAAAGCCCGTGCGGCATTTTACTGAGCTTTCATATACTCATTATTCCCTCTCGGATTACGAAGAATTTCAAGTGGAGGAGCTTCTCTCCTCTGCTCGTATCGTCGCGCGAAGACGCGCGGATGCGGATAGCCTTCCGAGGACTGAGCTGATTGCTAATCTGAGCAATACATATAAAAATGAAGCTTATAAGTTTGTCCGCAAAATAAACGCGCTTATTAAAGGTGAAAACAACGAATCGTCAGGTGATAATAACGAAGATAAAAAGGACGAAAAAGAAGAGCTTTTTTGTCCTAAGTGCGGACGCCGCTATGCTGATCCCGAGCGAAAAATATGTATGCGCTGCATGGATAAGGTCCATATTATCAAGCGCTTCTCCATCTTTTTCGCAAGATATAAATTTCAAATAGGTGCTATCATTTTCACAATGATACTCACAAGCGCACTTGGTATCTTAGCACCATATATATCAAGCGGATTTTATTATGACGAAGTGCTTGATCAAAACGGACGTTTCTATGGAAAAATACTTCTTGTCATCGGAATTATACTGGCAACCCGAATAATTTCTATATTGGTGTCAATAGTCAACGGCGTTATATCATCGCGCGTTGCTGCAAAAGTCACATACGACCTTAAAAAAGAGATTTTCGGTGCAATCGAGCGATTGTCGATAGGTTATTTCACGAACCGACAGACAGGCGGACTCATGACGCAGGTTAACAACGACGCCAACAATATCTATTGGTTTTTCTGCGACATTGTCCCCTATTCTATTGTCAACGTATTCCAGATTATCGGTATAATCGTAATCATGCTTATTATGGAGCCGGTTTTGACGCTCATTTCATTGGTTACGGTGCCGATTGCGTTTTTCCTGATAAGAAAGGTTTTTGCTATACTCGAAAAGTATCACGCAAAGCGCTATTCACAGTCACGTTCCCTCAACTCGCTTCTTTCAGACATTTTAACCGGAATACGCGTCGTTAAAGCCTTCTCAAAGGAAAGCGAAGAGGCTGCAAGGTTTGATGTCCGCAATAAATCTCTTGCGGCTGCAAACATGAAAGCATCTGTTTTTAACACAACAGTGTTCCCGTTCATCTCGATGCTTATTTACATAAGCAACATGCTTGTGCTTGGCGTCGGCGGATGGATGGTCATTGACGGTAAAATGTCATATGGTATCCTTCTCACCTTCATATCATACATGAACATGGTCTACAATCCTATAATGTTCTTTGTAGACATTGTATATATGCTGACAGACTGTCTCAACTCCATGAACCGCTTAATGGATGTCATGGACGCAGTGCCGGATGTTGTTGAAAGTAAAAATCCGACGCCGCTCGGTGAGGTTCGTGGCGAGGTGGAGTTTGACAATGTTGTGTTCGGCTACGAAAAGAACAGGACAGTGATTGACGGTATATCGTTTAAGATTAACCCGGGTGAGGTTATTGGCATTGTCGGCCATACAGGAGCCGGCAAATCAACGCTTGCTAACCTTCTTATACGACTTTATGACGTCGGTTCCGGCTCAATTAAAATAGACGGTGTTGACGTCCGCGATATATCGTTTGATGATTTGCGCAAAAATGTTGCCATTGTGTCACAGGAAACATACCTTTTCATGGGCACGATAATGGACAACATCAAGTATGCGCGTCCTGATGCAACGGATGAGGAGGTCATAACCGCATCAAAAATTGCCGGAGCACACGACTTTATCATTAAGCTGCCTGATGCTTATAACACACGAATCGGCTTCGGTTACAAAGATCTTTCAGGCGGCGAGCGTCAGAGAATATCAATAGCGCGTGCTATACTGCGCAATCCGCGCATCCTCATCATGGATGAGGCGACAGCAGCTATGGACACGCAGACAGAACGGCGCATACAAGCTGCTCTTGACAACCTTGTCAAGGGACGCACGACTATTATGATTGCTCACCGACTGTCGACACTTCGCAATGCAGACTATATTATCGTTATAGAAAACGGAAAAATGCCTGAGTTCGGCACACACGCTGAGCTTCTTGCGAAAAAAGGCATATTCTATAAGCTGTATAAGCTTCAGCTGGAAGCACTCCGCAACATCGGAATCGAGGAGTAAGTGCTGAACTGCACGTCAATAACCAGGAGGTAAATCGTTTGTCAGAAGAAAAAAAAGTCACCGAGCTTGGTGACGTTGTATCAATTACATATCTTACACGTGATAATTGTACTTTTACTAAAAATGGCGACTTCTTATCGCTGACTGTCACCCTGCCGAAAGAAATAGGCCCTGATGGCGAGGAGACAGGTGGTACAAAAACATACGACCGCGTATATTTCCATCGTGCTTTCCCGTATGATCATCCATACGCGTTTATATCCGTACTTGACCGCGAAAGCGTTGAAATCGGCATCATACGTGATCTTTCAGATATCGGGCCTGATGCGGCTGAGCTTGTAAAAAGCGAGCTTGACCGTAAATATTACGCTCCAGTTATAGACCGCATTGTCTCTGTCAAAGAACGCTTTGGTTATACTTACTGGCACGTCATATCCGGTGGGCATGAGCTTATATTCACCGTTCGAGACGTTTACCGCAGCATAACAAAGGTAACGCAAACACGAATCTTTATCAGCGACGAAGATGGAAACCGCTACGAAATACCGGACACAGAGGCGCTCGACCGTAAAAGCTACCGTAAAATCGAGCTATACCTCTGATGAATGGTACGTCACTGAGTAAAAGGCAGGTGAATTGACATAAATAGACGTGAAACTTTAGTCCGGCGCTTTTGCGCCGCGAACCCGGATATAAACCCAGAGGACGTTATTGTAGCCTTCAGCTTCAATCTTCGCCCTGATGCAAGTATTGAGCCTGTTGACGGGTATGTAGCAATAACAAACACGTGCATTTACATCTACGAGAATGATAATCTTATGCAAAAATATGATGCACGTGCCGTCACCGAGTATAAATTCACGCCCGGCGTCGGATGTGTCTTTGCTGAATGCATAATCGACGGGCATGACGTCCTTCTCTGCCGCGCAAGCATGGATAAAAAGGACGAAATTGCAGCTATTATATCCCGGCTCAACAAAATGATTGAAGCGGGCAAGTTTTCATACGATTATGAAGCTGAAATAGATAAAAAATGCCCGAAATGCGGACGCCCTTTCCCGCCCGGGTCGCATGTATGCCCGCGTTGTGTTAAAAAAATCGGGTATCTTGTGCGGCTTTGGGATATCGCGCGTCCGTACAAATACTATGTTTTTGCGTCAGTCATATTTTATTTTATAATCGCCGCATTAAACCTTGTTCCGCCAAGGCTGAACAGAGTCCTCGTTGACAACTACATAAAATCACCAACAAGGCCGCTTTTATCGGGCTTTATCGCTGTAATTGTCTCGATTTTCCTTGTAAACCTGCTGACGCGTGTGCTTAATATCATCCGCAGCCTTATTCTTATCAAGGCAAGCAACCGCATGATTGTCGCGCTGCGCGGTATGGTATTTAATAAAATTCAAATGCTCTCCGTATCGCGCATATCAAAGCGTACAGCAGGCGAGCTTATAAGCCGCGTCAACAACGATTCTTCAAGGATACAAAGCTTTTTTACAAATGAGCTTGGCGAAATAATCGAGCAACTATTGATCCTCATAGCCGTTTCTGTCATTTTGTTTATTTATGACTGGCGGCTTGCACTCTTCATCCTTCTGCCGACGCCGGTTGTCATGATATTTTACCGCTTGTTCCGGCGCATAATGCACAGAATGTATGACGTACAATGGCGTGTCGGCTCACAAGCTGATACAATCCTTCACGATATTTTCAGCGGCATACGCGTTGTCAAAGCTTTCGGCATGGAACATCGTGAAATGGCACGTTATGACGAGGCAACACGCAACGAGCGCGATATCCGTATTCGCAACGAGACGTTTTACGCCTTTTTCAACCCTTTAGTCGGTTTTCTATTAGGTCTTGGTGAGTTCGTTCTTTTATATTATGTCGGGAATAAGGTTGTCGGCGGTAAAATGACGCTTGGGGAGATGTCTCAGTTCTCCGCTTATGTCAGCATAATATACGGACCTCTGCGCTGGCTGTCAAACTTCCCGCGGCGTCTTGTCTGGACAATGACGAGCATAGTCAAGGTATTCGATATAATTGATGAAGATATTGACGTTAAAGACGCTCCTGACGCGAAAGACATAGAGATTAAAGGCGAGGTTGAGATTGAAGGTGTATCCTTTGGTTATGACAACACAACAAACGTCCTGCGCAACATAAATTTAAAGATCAAACCGGGAGAATTCATAGGCCTTGTCGGTCGTTCCGGCGTCGGGAAAAGCACGCTTATTAACCTTATAATGCGGCTTTACGATCCGGACGAAGGGGTAATAAGAATCGACGGTATCGACGAAAAAGAAATATCTCAAAAGTCGCTTCGTTCACAGATAGGTGTTGTTTTACAGGAAACATTCCTTTTTGCCGGAACTATCTACGACAACATTGCCTACGCAAAGCCGTCGGCAACGCGCGATGAAGTAATAAAAGCATCAAAGCTTGCAGGCGCTCATCAGTTTATTATGAAAATGCCCGACGCTTATAACACCCGCGTTGGGGAGCGCGGTCATACCCTCTCCGGCGGTGAGAGACAGCGCATAGCCATAGCGCGCGCTCTGCTCCACAATCCGCGTATTCTCATCCTTGACGAAGCGACATCGGCTCTTGATACCGAAACGGAAAAGCAGATACAGGACGCCCTGCGTATACTCTCAAAGGATAGAACAACAATAGCAATAGCTCACCGTCTTTCCACCCTGCGAAACGCCACGCGCCTTGTAGTTCTTGACAAGGGCACGATAGCTGAGGTCGGCACACACGATGAGTTGATGCAGAAAAAAGGTATATATTATAACCTTGTCATGGCTCAGCGCCAGATGTCCAAGATGAAATAATGTTAAAAGGCAAAACAACCCGACAGCAAAGGCTTCGGGTTGTTTTTATTACTGTAATCTGAGTTTTACAGCGCCATTATTCATTGAGCATAAGACGAGCGCGCTTCATTGCTGCGACGAGCGGCGGAATTAGTGCTATATGCAGGATAATGCCCGGTATTGCGTTCACAACGGCTCCGGCCCAGAAAGCTGCGAGACCGAATTCTGTTCCTCTGACCCCTGCTATGATATAGCTTGCCACACCCCATACAATGCGCCCGCCTATCATGGAAAGTATCAGCGATACATATATGTACGGCACTTTTTTCGGGAGCACACGGTATAGTATTCCTGTGAGAAGGCCATACACGGCAAGCTCAAATGCCATCGAAATATTATGCGGAACCGGCGGCATACCAAATAATAAGTTGCGCAGAAGGGGAGCAATAAAACCAACGCCAAGCCCCCATGGCCAGCCGCAGATGAATCCGCAAAGCAGAACCGGAATGTGCATCGGGGAAAGAGCGCTGCCGATTTGAGGTATTTGCCCCGTTAAAAACGGAAGTACAAGCGCTAATGCTAAAAACATTGCTGAAAATACAAGTCTTTTGATTTGCAGTATAAAAGTGATACTTTTTTTGTTTTCAGTATTCTTTGCTGAGTCCATCTTCACTATCCTTTCATGAATAATAAAAAGCATCGTCTCCCCTTCAGGGAAAGCGATGCCTTCAGAACATCAATTAAATAAAAATATAAGCTCAATATAAAACGGGCTTCTGCCCGCGCCGCCGGATATGTCCGGCGCAACACTCAAATATTTTACACTGAAAACGCTATCTTGTCAACCTAAACTGACAAATTACTGCTTTGTCAGCTCACAGTATTGCGGTCATTTGCCAGCCGCTTTAGTTTCAATATGGCATCATTTAATAGTTCCGTCGTTGACGCGTCAGAAACGCCCGCAACAAGCGTCCCGCAACGGTCCACGGGAATAAGTATCCGCACCGCGTCCGCCCGCGCCACAGCGGCTGCCATCTTTTCCGTGACCTCGCCTAAAAGAGAGTCGGCTATGACAATGCCAATCGGGCCGATTATAACATCAGCGTGCCGGCAGGCTACGACGACAGCATTCTCACCTGTCGCTGCGTGCATAGCGCCACCTTTCAGCATTGAAGCCGTAGCTGTCGAGTTTGTTCCGACCGCTGTTACCTCAGCTCCCGGCATCTCGGATGTGATCATCTCGGCAAGCTGCCGTCCGAGCCTTCCGCCTTGCCCATCTATGATAAGGATTTTCATTGCGTAAACTCCTATTTTTACTAATAACTAAGCTGTTTTTCTGTGCAAACATGATGAAAAACATCAAAATATAAAGTAAATTTAATTATAACAGGAAATATTGTATTTGTCCACGACATAAATTGTTATTTTGGCTGTGTCAGGAACAATACCCCGTATTTACACACGACTTTGTTGGAATTATTTTTTAATTTTGTATTGACAGAATGTTATCAATGGTATATGATGTTGTCATGCGCTATTCGGCGTAACTAAATATTAGAGGTATTTCATGTACAAAGACAAAACCCTCGTCTGCAAAGAATGCGGACAGCAATTCACTTTCACTGCCAGCGAGCAGGAATTTTTCGCGGAAAAGGGCTTCACAAACGAGCCAAAGCGGTGCCGCAATTGCCGCAATGAACGCAAAGGAGGCTCACGTGAAGGCGCCCCCCGCCAGATGTTCGACGCCGTTTGCGCAGAATGTGGTAAAGAATGCAAGGTTCCTTTTGAACCTCATGATGATCGCCCAGTTTACTGCAGCGATTGCTTTAGAAAAATAAGCCGGTAAATTTACGAAAGTACAAAAAAAGCGCGCCCCGGAGGGCGTGCTTTTTGTTGCTGTTTGACTATCATGTAAAATTCCTATGGTGTTATTCTGTTGACAAACAATATATTTTTAATTATTATTTATTTATTGTGATTTAAGCACTAATGTTATTGAGGGGATCCTCTGATGTATAAAACACTGCTAAAAAGTGTAGGTAAATATAAGAAGACAGCAATTGCCACACCAATTATCATCGCCGGAGAATCAGTTATTGAAGCGCTCATACCTTTTACGACAGCAAAGCTTGTTGACGAAATAAGAGCTGGCTGTGAATACTCCGTCATTGTCAAATACGGGGCAATCCTTTTTTTAATGGCATGTTTATCACTTGTGCTTGGCGGTGCGGCCGGTTACACTTCCGCCATAGCTGCCTGCGGCTTTGCCCGTAACCTACGCCGCGATATGTTCCACAAGGTGCAAACATACTCATTTGAGAATATTGACAAGTTTTCATCGTCATCGCTTGTTACGCGCATGACAACAGACGTAACATTTGCGCAGAACGCTTTTATAACAGTTATTCGTCTGGCAATACGTTCACCACTTGTGTTTTTATTTGCAATAATCATGGCATACATAATGGGTGGTTCCCTATCTGCCATGTTCGTTGTAATTGTGCCGCTTCTTGTTTTCGGGCTTTACATGATAGCAAAAAAAGCAATGCCCGCTTTCCACAGCGTATTTCATAAATACGACCGTATGAACGAGTCAATTGAGGAAAACGTCATTGCTATCCGTGCTGTTAAAGGATTTGCCCGTGAGGAATACGAAAAGCAAAAATTCAATAACGCGGCCCTCGAAATAAAGCGTGATTTCACAAAAGCCGAGCGCATTGTTGCACTGACCGCGCCACTCATGCAAACATGCGTATATCTCAATATGCTCATTGTTCTCTTCTTTGGCTCAAAAATTGCCATATCAAGCATGGGACTTGATCTTGACGTCGGTCAGATTTCTGCGATGTTGACATACGGCGTTCAAATACTCATATCGCTCAATATGCTCTCAATGGTTTATGTGATACTCACAATATCCGTAGAATCCATCAGGCGTATAAGCGAAGTTCTTGAAGAGGAACCTGTCATCACAAATCCGGAGAACGCTATTTATGAAGTCAAGGATGGTTCTGTTGATTTCATCGGCGTTAACTTCAAGTATTCGGCTCACGCCGAACGTTATGCGCTGCAAAACATTGATCTTCACATAAAATCCGGCGAGACGGTCGGTATCCTCGGCGGGACTGGCTCCGGCAAATCGTCGCTTGTGCAGTTAATTCCGCGGCTTTACGATGCGACTGAAGGTGTTGTCAAAGTCGGCGGCGTTGATGTGCGCCAGTATGATCTTGAGACACTTCGCAACAATGTTGCCGTTGTTTTACAGAAAAATGTTCTCTTCTCCGGAACGATAAAGGAAAACCTGCTCTGGGGCAACGAAAACGCAACCGAAGAAGAAATCCGGGAAGCTTGCCGGCTTGCCTGCGCTGACGAATTTATAAACTCGTTCCCCGACGGATACGACACAAAAATTGAGCAAAACGGCACAAACGTATCGGGCGGTCAAAAGCAAAGACTGACAATAGCTCGTGCTCTGCTTAAAAAGCCGAAGATACTTATCCTTGACGACTCAACAAGTGCCGTTGATACGCGCACGGACGCTAAAATACGCAAGAGCTTCCGTGAGTATATCCCGTCAACGACAAAAATCATCATAGCTCAGCGCGTTGCTTCCGTTATTGATGCTGATAAGATTGTTATCATGGACGGCGGCTCTATTGTTGATATCGGTACGCATGACGAACTGATGGAAAGATGCGAAATATATCGTGAAACATACGACCAACAGATGAAAAAAGCAGAAGGGGGTGTAGCCAATGTCGGGGTCTGAAGTTATGAAAAAAGAAAAACCGAAGGCTAAACTGGGCACCTTTCTGAGATTAATTAAAACTCTCTACTCTTATTACCCTGTTTTGCTGCCTGTTACAGCTTTTTGCTTTATCTTTACGGCTGCTGTAAGTTCAATACCGCCGCTATTCTTCCAGCAAGTCATACTTGTCATTGATGACAGCATTCACACCGGAGATTGGGCTTCGGCAATGCCGATTATACTGTCGAAGCTCTCTATCCTTGCTCTGTTTTATCTGCTTGCTATAATATCAATCACTATTTCCCGCCAGCTAATCGTTGTGATAACGCAGGGATTCCTCTACCGCATACGTCGTGCCATGTTCGATGGAATGCAGGAGCTTCCCATACGTTATTTTGATACGCATAAGCATGGCGATATCATGAGCTATTATACAAACGACACAGACACGATGCGGCAGCTAATATCTGAGTCGCTGCCGATGCTCCTGCAATCCGCTGTAATCGTCCTTACAGTCTTTTTCATCATGCTTTATTTCTGTGTATGGCTTACTCTTCTCGTTGTGGTCGGCGTCATCGCTATGCTTTTGGTTACAAGAAAGCTTGGCGGGGGTTCTGCCCGGTACTTTAAGCGCCAGCAGAAATCTTTAGGCGAAGTTGAAGGCTTTATACAGGAAATGATGAACGGCCAGCGCGTTATTAAAGTCTTTAACCACGAAACGCAGGCCGAAGCCGATTTTGCACGTGTCAATGATGTCCTTTATGAGGACAGTTATCGCGCTAACGCACACGCAAACATGCTTGGCCCGATTATTATAAACATCGGTAACGTCCTCTACGTCCTTGTTGCCATGTTAGGCGGTCTGCTATTGATTGCAAAAGCGCCTAACCTTGCCCTATCGGGACTTCCGATAGGAATAGACATTGTAGTGCCGTTTCTCAACATGACAAAGCAGTTTACAGGCAACGTCAACACTGTGGCGCAGCAGGTAAACTCCATCGTAATGGGACTTGCAGGCGCTGAGCGTGTGTTCGCGCTGATGGACGAAGAGCCTGAAACTGATAACGGTTATGTAACACTTGTAAATGCCAAAATCCAACCCGACGGTACTATCACAGAAACAACCGAGCGCACGGGCCATTGGGCATGGCGTCATCCGCACAGCGACGGAACGGTCACGTATACGCCGCTTGCAGGCGACGTAATACTTGATCATGTTGATTTCAGTTATGAAGATGGCAATCCGGTGCTGTTTGATATAACAGTACATGCAAAACCGGGGCAAAAGGTTGCCTTTGTCGGTGCAACAGGTGCCGGAAAGACAACGATAACAAACCTCATAAACCGCTTCTACGACATCTCTGACGGAAAGATACGTTACGACGGTATAAACATCAATAAAATTAAAAAAGCCGATCTACGCCGCTCACTTGGCATTGTTCTTCAGGATACTAACCTTTTCTCAGGAACCGTTATTGACAACATACGTTACGGACGCCTTGACGCAACCGACGAGGAATGTATAGCGGCAGCAAAACTTGCCGGGGCTGATGATTTTATAACCCGTCTGCCTGAAGGTTATCAGACGGTTCTATACGGCAACGGTGCGAACCTTTCACAAGGTCAGCGCCAGCTTATAGCAATTGCCCGTGCCGCTGTCGCCGATCCGCCTGTCATGATCCTTGATGAAGCAACATCATCAATCGACACACGGACAGAAGCTATCGTTCAGCGTGGAATGGATCAGCTTATGAAAGGCCGCACGGTATTTGTTATAGCTCACAGGCTCTCAACTATCATGAATTCTGACGTAATTATAGTGCTTGACCACGGCCGTATCATAGAACGCGGCAGCCATGATGAGCTTATAGCCAAGCGCGGTACTTATTACCGTCTTTACACCGGCGCTTTCGAGCTTGAATAATATTAGAGTATAACCTATTAATAATGCACCCGCAGCGTTATAAACACTGCGGGTGCTATTATATTAAATAATATAAAAACAACGCTGCCACCAAAGAACATGGTGGCAGCGTTGTTCATTTTTGCGTTTTTCTCGTTTGAATGATAAATAATACAAGTATTTATTACTTTATATTATTTGTCGTGTTTCTTAACGAGAGCAACACCAAATGTTGTTGTGAGAGCTACTATAACAGCAGCAGCGCCTGTCATAACAGAGCCGCAGCCCTTCTTTTCTTCTGCCTTTGTATCGGCATCAGTTGTTGTAGCGTCGCTGGATGTGTCTTCGTTCTTTGTAGTATCAGCTGTTGTGTCCTCAGCGTCAGTATCTTCAGCTGTTGTATCTTCAGCTGTGGTATCCTCTACTTCACCGCCCTGTGCAGCGTAAAGTGCGAGGACCTGTTCATCAGTCATAGCATAATCGTATACGTAGAATTCATCGATATAGCCTTCGAAGAATTCGCCGGCATCTGTCCAGTTAGCTTTACCAATCTGGAATACGCCATTTTCACCAAAGATCTGCGGAAGTGATTCAGTTGAGAGCTGATAATCTGCGCACCACTCACCGTCAACATAAAGCGTAAAGCTTGTTTCAGTGAATGTAACCGTTACCATCTTCCATGTGTTACCATCAATAGGAGTGGAAAGAGACGGTGTACGTGATGCAGCACTATCAAGGTAATAACGCTCAATTGTGATGCTTGTGTTTTCAAGACATCCTAAATACTTCTCAGAGAGGTATGTCTGAGGATCAGAATTCGGAGCAATATAGAAGGACCAGTTGGGGCCTACGCCGTTTGTGTTGCTCCAGAAGGAAATTGTAAGTTCGGTCTGATCTGTGAGAAGGGGTGTGCCATCTTCTTTTGTTACATTGAGGAAGTACGTACCACCGGTCATATAAAGAGCTTTACCGGAGTGAGCTTCAGAGTCGAGCACAACATCAGCATTGTTGCCGGTTGAGCTATTTGCAACAGCTATGCCGCCCTTAAGGCCATTGTCAACATCATCAAACGAGAAATACGCAATGTAGTCCGACGGAATTTCAGCCGCCGTTGTTGTTATAGCAAGTGCAAAAAATGTTGCAACTGCCATAACGAGTGCAAGTACCTTTTTCATTTTAAAATCCTCCGTTTCCTATTTGCCTTCACGCAAAGGCGTTCCTATTTTAAATTAATATTCCTATAATGTCAAGTCTAATTACGTAAAGATTTTGTTCATTTTACATATTATTTTTTTAATAGCCTGATTTTTTTATATATAAGATTAATATGATATGATTAATATACACAAAATGCATAATACATATTCAGACCATATTATTCCGTGGAATAATATGGTCTGAATAAAAACGGAGGATATTATATTGTTTGTAATATATTAACATTAGTTTTCTAAGTACGACCTGAACGCTTCCTTTACAGCGTCATTATCATCACACATAATAAGTGCGACACAGCGCCCGTATGACACGACAGAAGCCTTGCGGGCGGCATCAGCATATCCCGGTTTATATGTTGAGTATGTAGCAACCCGCTTTGATATATGCTCGTCAAGAGATTGTGCGGCAAATTTTGCATTCGATTCATCCTTCAGAAGAATCACTGCAAGCTCATATGGCGACCCATCGGATGAATATGAAAAGAAATAATCGTCAACAAGCTCATACGATAAATCAGAAAGATACGGAAACAACTCCTCGCCAGACTCCATTGAGCCGTCAACAACCGACATGGCAGGTAAATTCCCCGCAGCCTCTGTCATTGCAATGCGCAGCTCGTATAATTTTATGTCCGTATCTTCACCCTCATCGTTACTTTTTTGTTCACACGATGTGATAAGCATTATGCATATCAAATAAACCGTAAAAATCGCGAAAAACGCAAATAAGCGGCGATATATCAGCTGCCCTTTTTTGTTTAACTTCTTTGCCATAGCATTTACCCTCGTATCGGCGAGCCTTCCAGCCAGACGTTAGCACCGTATATTTCAGCTTCTATTGGTAAAAAGCCGTAATCAGGAAATTCCCTTTCCACTCCGCCAAGATATATATAATCAGCGTTTGTTATATCAATTGAAATTATGCTGCCAACATACGCCCCACCAAGCGGTTCAGTATATACAATGTAGAAGCATCCGCCTGACATAACGATATAATATGGGCCTGCGTTGTCTCTGCTAATGTAGCATATCTCAGCGGAAATTACATTTGAGTTCTGATTATCATCAAAAACATCTGTAACAGCCTCTTGTATCTGCCTGTACTCTTCTTCTGTCAGTTCGTAATAATTACTATTTTCTTGTTTTGTAATCGATATACGCATAATATATTCACCATTCGGCCCGCCGATCCAGTCCCAGTAAAGGCTCTTTGGTACGGGACGATCTACTATCAGATCAGACATCTCGCCGATTCCGTATATATCTGCATATATTTGTGCACCATCATAATCATACCTATAATAACTGCCAAAGTATGATGAAATTAAACTCATCATCGTCTCTATCATTTGATATGTACGTGCATCAAGGCTTGAAAAACTATAGTATAATGCCGTAACATCATCTTCAGAGCCTTTTTTAATCAATGTGGGAAGTTCGAAAATATCAGTAACAGGAACCGCATTTTTATAGACATAGCAGTATTCCATGCCGTTTGCTGCCGGGAAGAAATCTTTGTTCCATGTGTGCCCCATTGCCGCAAGGGTATCGTTCATACAGAAGTTTTTATAATTTCCCTCGCCTACATCCATGTAGATATCCGTATGATACCATTTCCCGTCGTCAAGCTTCACAAGGTCCCACGTGTGGCTGAGCCAGCTGTCATGAACAACCATACACTCAATGCCAAGCATTTGCATAAAGAGCCTGTATGTCGTTGCATATCCGACACATACGGCATTGTGATATTTAAGCACTCCATACGGGTTATCACAATCCTCGGTTGTCGTCGGTATTGCTACGATTACGCCCTCATCTGACTTTAAATTTGCACACATCCAGTCATATACGGCAAGCGCCATTTCATATTTCGACATGCCATCTTTAATTATTGAGTCAAGAATAGCAGACGCCATTGAAAGTGTTTCTTTCTGCTTATCGTCAAGCGCTGAGGTGTCTTTTGTTATGTATGCATCAGATATAGCGCGTGTCGATTTTATGACATATCGCCCGCCAATTGTGACATCATCCTCCTGAGCAACATCCTGCGTCGCTCCGATAATGCCGGTAGCATACTCGATGAACTCACCTACTCTGATGATTTCACCGTCCATGTCCCTCAGTTCGCTGTTGACGTTCTTGATACCTAAGATAGAAACAACTCCAAGCGCCGCCGCAGTCGCTGATACAATAAGCACAAGCGCAAGCATTATGTAAATAGCCTTGCCAAGCGGACGCGGGGTTGTTTTCCCGTCTCCCGGTCCCGGTAAAAATCCTGCTTCAAGTGTCTTTTCGCTTACGTTGTTCATAAATGTCTTTCTCCGTTTTAGAATAATTTCTATGTGAGTGATATTGAGTATGCGTTAATAATTATTTGACGAATCCGGAAAAAAGAAGTTCCAGCGTTCCAGCGGAATTCAGCAAAATAAAACTGACCCCGTTTTGAATACGAAGTCAGTATGATGCATATATGCTTACACTTAATTTTCGCAGGTGTGCAAACACTTTATTATGATGCCACACCTATCCTCCTTATGTAGTATAAGTATAATCATTCTTCCATCTCAGTCAAAGTTTCATCTTTAGTATCGTTATCAGTTGTTCCTTCAACTTCGTTTTTATCATTTTCTTCTTTAATTTTATTAACATTTTTAACTTTATCAATTAAGTCATAAAGCATATTGCTTCCCCGGCTGATGATTAATCCTGTTATTAAATACTCAAATGCTTTATTTGTTGAGTCACTGTCAAAAGCCAGTATAGGGATATGGAGTAATTCCATGATGCTAACTTTTGTAAAGACAGACAAACATATGCCGAATAAAATAGCCAGCGATCGTGTCAGTATTCTTTTACGTATGCTGTTTATTTTATTTTTTTGATATTTTTTATATCTACTCTGGTTATATAACAAGTAAAAGTCATTATAAAAAAACTTAAATATGTTTATAAGGCTTTCATTTAAGGCAGCAAGAATAATGGCTGATGTGAATATTTGAAAATCTATCTCGACCATACAGATCTAATCCTTTTTTATACATAAATATGCACATCAACCGAAAACTATGTTTCTTCTGGTTTTATCACCTGACTATTCTCAAACAATGAAATACTGGTCGTTTTAAGTAGTTATTCTGCCAAATCTCGGCGTCATCAAGCTCTTTTATGACCTCCAGCGTAACTTCATCAATGTGAAGCGTTTTCTTTTTTATAACCGGCCGCTCGTCATCATCATAGAAGCCACAGAAACCGTCGAGCCATACGTGCCACACCTCAACAGTATCTGTGTGTCTTAAAACATCTGATATATACTTGATAATTCGTTTCGCCCTGCCTTCCGTGTAATAAGCCCACTCAAGACACACACCGTACGCCATATCGGTATAGCAAGATACGTCACCGAACTTGCGCAAAGTGAAATTATCATCAGTATCATCGTCATGAACTGTTCTTTCGTCAACATTTATCTCAAGCGGGTATTCATTTAGCACCCTTATTTCATCAAGCGGGAAATTTGCCGCTATGAATGTGCAAACGCTCATATCACATTATCCTGCATATGTTTTTATCATATCACAATAAATAAACTTTAATTTAGCAGTACCGAATAATATAATCGGCAGCCTGCTCAGGCGTAATATCCGAAACATCAACTTTAATTGTATTCAGTTTTTCATATAAAGGTAAGCGCTCAACACTTCTTTTAATTATATCTTCCGTACGAATACCAGCTTCAACATCCTTTATCAGGCGCGCTTGCAACGCCGCCTCACTGCACACTAAAGATATCGCGTGAACCTTGCAGTTTTGTGTGTTAATGTGTGAGGTAATATAGTCTATGATATGTTGTTCGTGCATAACCCAGCAAAAAATGATATTTTCATAAAGAGAGCATTTAATAAAGTTGTTTAAAAGAAAGCAGATATTCTCTTGAACCATCTTTTTTGTTTCATCCGTCACCTGAAAAGGGTGCATATCCCAGCACCAATCCCCGTCGAGGAAAACACTGTTGTTTAATTTATATTTCATAATCCGGCAGGTAGCAGTTTTTCCTACCCCCATCGTCCCGCCAATCAGATAAATGTTTTTCATACTCATAAACCCTGATAAATCACTTTTAACTTATTATATCATAAAGAAATTCATAACTCCGTGGGCTAAAATCGTTGCCCAAAAGTTTTTAGTCTTTATTCTTATAAACCCAAGCACCGTGCCGTAACCAAGTCCCGCTGTAATTTTTAGCAGCTGTAACGGATCCCAGTTGCCCCATAACATATCCGGAATAATATAAAATAGGTGCCATATTGTAAAAAGAGCAATATTCTAAATGTAGATATGTATTTCGCTTGTCATCACCTTTTCAAACCTACCCCAGATATATCCCCTGAAAAGCAGCTCTTCAAAAACAGGTGTCACAATACTGCTATAAAGAATCATCATAACTGATGTGATGCCATCAGAAAAATTTGTCGGCGCGGCAATGTAGATTGCAACCACAATACAAGTTGCAATTATATACTTTTTGCTGAATTTTTCAGGGAAAAAGGCGAGTGTCTGCCCCCTTATTTTTGCATAAAGAAATAAGATGATTGTCAGCGCAATCATCACCGACATGGTGATCATGTTTCTGAAAAAGCGTGTATCCGGTAAATGAGGGGCAAAAAGCCACTTGAAATACTCCATTATTCCCTGCAGCAGTATCATCAAAATGAAGGTTTCTATAAAGACAATTATCTTATTTTTATAAGTTAAGTCTTCCATATCTGTCTCTTCAAAATCAATTTAGGATAAAAAATAGGCACAGCTTCGCTCAAGGTCACATGCTGCCCTAAACTAACTGTGCCATCGTTTTTTATCTCAAAAAACAGTCACCTTAAACGTTTTTACTATATAAAACATCTCTTAAGTTTAAAAATGCCGTTTGCAGTTAAATTATAACACTGTTTCCTGAGATATTCAACCTTAATGTATTGCTTTACCCCTTCCCTGTTACAACCCATCAGCTCAACCATTTGCATTAAAAGATAAAGCTTTTGTTTTCAGCTTAGAAAAAGCAAACCTCTGCGCGCTATATAGGCTGCAATAACCTGACAACATATAGCTTATCACGCACGCTAATGCAAAAAAGCCTGTTCCTTGACCACCGAAAACCTCTATACCAAGCAGGATTGAAGCAACTGGGCAGTTGACAACACCGCAGAAAGTAGCTATCATGCCAACTGCTGCTGAAAAGCCGGCATCAAGCCCGAGAATTTCCCCTGCGATACATCCAAAGGTCGCGCCGGCAAAGAAGGTAGGGACAATTTCTCCACCTTTATAACCGGAGCCAATAGTGACTGCAGTAAATATTATTTTAAGTATAAATGCAAAAGCTACAGCCTTCCCTGATATTGCCCTTTTTATCACATCCATGCCGGCGCCATTATAATCATATGTGCCGCATATGAGGGTAAGGGCAACAATTACCGCGCCGCCCACAGCAGCCCTTATGTATGCGTTTTTAAACAGCCTTTTTAATATCTTCCCAGTCTCTCTCATCGTAAGGCAGAATACTATGCTCAACCCCGCACACAAAACCGCGAGTACCCCTGCCTTAACCATGTTAAGAAGAGATACATCCGGTATAATAGAAAGAATAAATTTAACAGGCTGCGCTCCGAACGCGGTTGATATGCCATAGGCAACATATGACGCAACAATGCACGGGATAAGGCCTGTATAATACATCAGCCCAACGCTTGAAACCTCTATTGCAAAAAATGCGGCAGTAAGCGGTGTCCCGAAAACCGCGGAAAATACGGCGCTCATGCCGCACATTACCGCAAGCTGCATATCGTTTGTGTCAAGTCTTAAAAGTTTTCCTATCTCTGAGCCTATGCTTCCGCCCATCTGCAGCGCCGCACCTTCCCTGCCGGCCGAACCTCCGAGGAGGTGGGTTATAACCGTGCTGACAAAAATCACCGGCGCCAGTGCTGCCGGGACTTTTCCGTCTGTATAGATAGACTGAAGCACACAATCAGTACCTTTGGATTCTATTTTAAATAGTTTGTATAGCGCTATTATGAGCAGCCCGCCAAGCGGCAGAAACCATAGTATAAATTCGTTTTCAACCCTGACAGATGTGACCTTGTTCAAGCAAGAATAAAAAAACAGACCTGCTGTTCCCCCGACAGCGCCTATCAAAACTGAAATAAGAACCCATTTAATAAATGTAGTTATAAATTTTGCTGCCAAATCAGCCTTTTCTTTGATAATGTCCATATATAACACGAGTCTTTCTTATATGATTTACTAATTGAATATTGCCGGGATAGTTTGTTTTAGAGAGCAACAAATTGAAATTGTGCCCAAACGCGCGAAAAAACCTTGATTAACAAGGTTTTTTGTAAGTTTTTGTATATAGTTTATTACATCATCACGAACATGGCACAAGTTTATTAATAAATACTGTTTGCGCCTTATTTATTATATTCCCACACATGAGCATGTCAACGAATTTTTATAAGAATCTTATAAAAAAAACAGCACACAGGGTGAAATAAAAGACCGAGCGGCTTTACATATCTTCAGCAATCTAAAAAATAGTATGCCCTTTTTTCTGCTAACTGTTGTTATTGCAATCCTCTGCTGCGGATATTCACAGCTAAGCACGAACTTGCCATGCACGTATATAAAAAGGGGTACTCTTCCCGGTATCGGGAAAGAGTGCCCCTTAATTTATATGTAATTATTTCACTTCTGCCGTGCGATACACGAACTTGACACTGCCGTCTGCGTCGTCGCTTATTCCGGCAAAAGACTTATAATTCTTTGAAACATTAACTGTTGCCTTCAGCCGTTCGATTAAAATGTCCACATCGTCAACGGCATCAAGCAGTTTTTGAATACCCTCTTTATTGAAACGCGAAAGTCCGTCTGAAAGCTGCATTGCTCCGTCTTTTAGCTGTGTGATGCCATCTATTAGCGCAGGCGCGCCGTTTTTCATGGCGAGTATTCCGTCATAAAGCGAGTTTATGCCGTTATATAAAGTATTTGCCCCACCTTTCAGCTCTTTTGCACCGTTCTTTAAATCAGAAGCACCACTTGCCGCCTTATCAACACCTGCAGTATAGCTTTTAAGCCCAAGATAAAATGTACTATAATCGTCAAGCGAAGCTTTAAGCGAAATGATTGATTTCGCACCTTCGGATGCTGCGGCAAGTTTTGACTGCACTTCTTCGCTCGCCATATATTCCGATATTGTTTTCTGAATCTGCACCTCCGTGTTTTGCTCAATCAGCGCTTGTATATCTTCCCCCGCCATCTTTGTGTCGGTATTAACCTTGATGATGTTCTTTACATCATCTGTTGCCATCTGTTCATCGACTTTTTGTGAAATGATAGCAGTGACTTCTTCGCTTTTCATTTGTGCGTCGACTGTTGATGTGATGAGAGCCTTTATTTCCTCACTTGCCATTTTCTCATTTACGGCGGAGTTTACAGCATCCTGTATTGCCTTTTCAACAAGTCCGGCGGAGAAGGCAGCTTCATAACTTGCCATATCCATGCCGGTGACAGCAAGAATCACTTGCTCTTCAACATTTTCACGTATGGCTTCTGTGACCTGTGTCAATACCTGCTCTTTTACCACCTCTGTGACTTGCACTGTAACCTGATTTTTAACTGCGGATGTGACACCGGCTTCAACTTCCGCCCTGACAGCGGCAGCAACCTGTGATTTTATATAATCCCTTTTTGCCTCGACAGCTGCTGTAACCTCGGCAAGCGCCTTATTATATACATTTGTTTCGTCAAGTGAACCGATAAGCTCATTGAGCACGGAAGCGTAATTCTCGATAGTCAGCGTAGGGATTGAAAGCCCGGCTGATTTTATTTGTGTCTCGGCAGTGGAAAGAAGCGCTTTAAAAACCTTTTCGGCACCGTCATTCAGCGCGCCACTGTTTGCTGAAAGCGTATCAAGCCCATCCGAAAGGGCTGCCGCACCGTCGGACAGCTTTTTTGCACCGTCGTTTAGGGAATATGCTCCGTTTTTCAGTTGTTCTGCGCCATCAGCAATTTTGTTGATGCCACCCACAAGCTCCGCTGATTTGTAAAGAAGAAGGCAAAGACCATCATACAGTGCGGATGATCCGTCTATTAGCTTTGTCATGGCATCGTTAAGTTCAGTCATAGAATCAGTCAAATCCGACACAGATTCGATTTTTTCAGTGTCGATATTATTAAAAAGCCCATTTGTTGCCACAGTTATAGTAATGCCAAGTGTAAAATCAGTGACATCGGCTGTTATCTCAACATAAGACGGTATTTCAAACTTTTCCTTATCTATTGCTAAGTTATCCTGCAATCCCGGTAAAGCAAGCCCGATAACTGCTGTCCTGTCTCCGTCATTGATGATTTTTCCGTTCGATACTTCAATATTTTTAAATTTGTTGTTGTCAAGGAGTAATCCCGTCAGCATTGCAAACGGGACATAGATTTTTTCATCCTTTCCGTTTATTTTTACCGTTTCATATTGGTTGTTTTTATAGTCAAAACGGATTGTAACTTTACCGCTTTTGCCTACAAGTTCGGCGGGGGATACCGTTTTCCCGTCAAGCTTATACGAAACTGAGACATTTACCGGCAGTTCTTTTTCGATTGTACCCTGATAATAAATGTCATTGCCCTGCGCGTCCCATACGCAGGCGTTGCCGCCGCCAAGGGTGTATGTTTCATAACCTTTGACATTTTCTATATTGCTAAGCTCCGTCACATCATTAATCTTGTCACTTGAAAGCTTATTATTTAGCCAGTCGCTTACAATAATCTTTTGTATTACGCCTTCTGCATCCGCAATAACATATACCGTTTCGTCCTTATATGTATCACCCTTTTCAGCAGAATCATTCAACATTATTTCTGCTTTGCCTTCGGTTACTATGTTTTTCTCTTTATCTGTATCATCTGCTTTTTCTGACACAATCGTATATGCTACGCCGCTTGCAATTATAGCAACACATAAACACAAAGATATTATTTTAATAATTTTACCTTTCATCAGCCCACAACCTCCCATCAGTTATTGATTTTTGTCATGCCAAGAGTTGTTTTACAGACTATCTTATCGAATAGAAGCAATAGTGCCGGCAAAATGAATATAACCATCAGCATACTGACAATAGCGCCGCGCGCCATAAGCCTGCACATGGAGCCGATTATATCGATATCCGAATAAACGGCAACGCCGATTGTTGCGGCAAACAAGCCTATACCCGACACAATTATTGATGGAATGGATGTCGAAAGTGATGTCAGCACTGATGTTTTTTTATCATTGCCGTTCATCCGTTCGGATTTATATCTTGTTGTCATGAGAATTGCATAGTCAACTGTTGCACCAAGTTGAATTGTGCTGATACATATAGGTGCTATAAAAGGCAGGCTTTGACCGTAATAATGCGGCAGACCAAGATTAATAAATATCGCAAGCTCAATCACGGCAATCAGAACAAAAGGAAGCGATATACTTCTTGTAACAAGCAAAATGATTGCGAATATTGCCAAAATTGAAATGGTGTTGACGACTTTAAAGTCGGTATCGGTGATTTCAATCATATCTTTAACGCAGGGTGCTTCACCGATCAACATTCCGTTTTCGTCATACTTTTTCAGTATTGTGTTCAGCTGTTCAATCTGCTGGTTTACTTTGTCGCTTGCAACTTTATATTCAGAGTTTATAAGCATCAGTCTCCACTTGTCGTTTTTCAGAATCGATGTAATCGATTCCGGCAAAATTTCTTCTGGCACGCCGGGGCCGAGGACCGATTCAAGACCAAGCACATATTTAACTCCGTCCACCTTTTCCATTTCATCTATCATGGAGCGGACATCCTTTGATGGGACGGATGCGTTGACTAAAAGCATGTGAGTTGACGCAATATCAAAGTTTTCTCTGAGCTTTGAATTTGCTATAACAAACTTTATGTCTTTCGGCAGGCACTCGCCCATATCATAATAAACTTCGTCGTTTGTTTTTTTGTATCCATAAAATGCCGGCGGAATTAATACTGCAAAAATTACGAGAAATACGGGAAATGCTTTTATTATGCCTTTTGATACCTTATTCATATTCGGAATAAGAGAACGGTGCTTTGTTTTTTGCAGCGGTTTATCAAGTATGAGAATGAGAGAAGGAAGTACCGTCACAGACCCGATGACGCCAAACAGCACTCCTTTCGCCATTACAATACCCATATCACGCCCCATTGTGAATGACATAAAGCAAAGTGCCAAAAATCCTGCGATTGTGGTGCCCGAACTTCCTATAACGCTCAGCATCGTTTCTTTGATTGCAACCGCCATAGCTTGTTTTTTGTCTTTATACTTCACACACTGTTCGTTGTAGCTGTGCCAGAGGAAGATGGAGTAGTCCATTGTAACGGCAAGCTGCAAAACGGCAGACAAAGCTTTTGTCACATAGGATATTTCACCTAAAAGTACATTAGTTCCAAGATTCAGCATGACCATCATAATAATGGTGGCAAGAAATACAAACGGAACAAGCCAGCTGTCAAGGAGCAGAACCATAGCCAAGCAGGCAAGAATAACGGCTATCGCAACATAAATCGGCTCTTCATGCTCACAAAGTTCCTTCAAGTCGGTCACAAGAGCCGACAACCCCGATACAAAACACTGCTCACCGCATATTGAGCGTATTTCTTTTACAGCATCCATTGTGACGTCAGCTGATGTTGTTGAATCAAAAAACACTGCCAGAAGCGTTGCATTGCCGGAATTGAACGCGGAATAAATTTTATCCGGCAGTATTTCCATCGGCACTGATATATCGAAAATAGAATCATACCAAACGACGGTGTCGACATGATCTACATCTGCAATTTTTACTTTCAGCGCCGCAACATCTTTTTCCGGCATATTTTCAACAATGATAAAGGAAAACGCGCCTTTGCTGAAGTTTTCCATCAGTTCATTCTGGCCGATAACTGTTTCCATGTCTTCGGGCAAATATTCAAGCATATCATAATTAACTCTTGTTTTGATATACCCGAAAACCGACGGGATCATCAAAACCAGCGTCAATATTAAAATCGGCACGCGGAATTTTACCACCGCTTTCCCGAATTTCATCTCTTAAACCTCCATTTCATAATAAATATCCCAAATAAAGTCAGAATATAGAATTATCAAAATTAGACGATACATATTTTTGGGAATTAAACACAATTTGAATTTAAGCTGTTCATTCCACGCAAAATTATTTCCTATATTTGACTTATACCACATATGTGTATTATACTAATTATTACAAAAGCAACAATGGTCGAAGATGCTCGGCAGTGTGGTATATGCCACACATAAGCTAATACTGTGGCATAAGTAACACATATGGATATAAATGCGGAGGTTTTTAAATATGGACGAAATGAAGACAATAGATCGACGCACCAGAAAAACAAAAAAAGCAATCCGGCATGCATTTGCAGAATTGCTTTCACAAAAGGATATAAATGATATTACAATACGTGACATAGCAGATTTAGCTGATATAAACAGAAAGACCTTTTACAATTATTATTCGGGCATTTATCAGATTGTAGATGAGATAGAAAATGAAATCGTTTCTACATATGAAAAGGTTTTAGGAGAAGTTGACATTAAGCGGGATTTAAAGAACCCTTATCGCATATTTGAAAGATTGACATCTATCATCAACACTGACCTTGATTTTTACGGATATCTTTTGTCAGTGCGTGAAAATGTGAGTTTAGTCAGCAAAATTGTAACAATGCTGAAGGCAAAAACAAAAGAAGCCCTGCATCCTCAAATTGAAATTGATGAAACAACCGCCGACATTGTTCTTGATTATGCAATTTCGGGTATGATTGCCGTTTATCAACAGTGGTTTAATTCAGACCGCCGCCAGTCGATTGAAGAAATTTCAAGTACAATAAGCATTTTGTTCTTCCAAGGATTCAGCGGCATACTCGAACGAGAGGAAAAAGGAAACAGCATTTATACTAAATAAAATGTAGAGTTTCTATTAAAAACTACATGAAGTTAATGATTTTGCCTCACAATCTTTTGTTGCAAGATGTAAAACCGTGTTCATCCGAAATACAAACCGATTGTCGGGTAAAATTAGAATAACACCAGCTACTTTCAGATAAATATAGCCGACAATATGCGGACTGCCCCGGTTTGTGTAATCCTCCGCACAAACCGGGGCAGTTTTATATTTAGTTGGTATTTGCACTTTATATTATTACAATATCAGTTCTGCACGTAAAGCTGTTTATAGGGGTTTTTCGAGTTTGGTATCATTTTCCAGAACGGAGATGAAATGATTTCATCATAATCTGTGCCGAAATACTCGCAGAAGCGGGATATATAGACGGCAGCATCATCAATGTCTTCCTCTGTCGCTTCCATAAGTCTCACCTGCGGCGGAACTGAAAGGTCTGAGTAGTCACCGCGCAGAAGTATCTTCCCGCCGTGCATACCGGTTCCCGGGAAATAACCTACTGCGGGAAGCGTAGCGCCAAGACCGAGCACAATAATCAGCCCGCCGGCCTGATATTCACCGAGAAAACTGCCACAGCGGCCGCCAACAACAATGACCGGCAGCTTTTCCTTATACGCTTTCATATGTATGCCACAGCGGTATCCGGCATTCCCGCGGATATATATTTCCCCGCCGCGCATCGCATAGCCAAGCGCATCTCCGGCGTTGCCGTGAACGATTATACGCCCCGCGTTCATCGTATCACCTGCAGCGTCCTGTATGTTTCCGTTTACGATTATCTCAGCGCCATCAAGATAAGCACCTGTTGCATTACCGGCAACACCGTTAATGATTAATCTTCTGCCAGCCGGAAGTGCGGCGCCAATGTATCTCTGCCCTATGCATCCGTCAATGATTACATCGCCGCCAAGAGCGCGTATTTTTTCGTTGAGATCGCGGTATAAAACACCGCTTGCATTTATTCTCATTTCCCTTGTCATCTCTTAAACCTTCCTCTCAAGCTGGCAAATATAACTTTCGCCCATAGCTGAAATAGACGGTGATTTTATAAGTGTCTCGAAGTCTATTTTGTCAATCGGTATCTGATTTCTTATTATCGACGTGTATATACCGTTCCTGTATGGTTCTCCGAGCATTATATAGCCGCGCAGTAAGCCGCCGTCTACATAAAAACGTGTATATGTGCTGTCAGCGGTGTTTTCACGTTCGATAACGTCGCCAATATACGAGCCGGCAGTTGAAATATGAAGCCCGAGCAGCTTGATAGCGTTCATAGGAACGGCGTTTTCAAAATCGCAGTCGCCGCCTGCCATGTTTATGCCTGCACATTCGCCTTGCATATAAGCGTTCGGCATAAGTGCTAATATGCGTGTCTCACCGCAGCTTACGTCAAATGTTTCTGTGCAGTCGCCAGCGGCGTATATACCGTCAACTCCTGTATACATATGCCGGTCTGTCGATACACCCCTGTTCACCCGCGCGCCAGCTTCCTTCATCAGCGCCACGTTCGGCCTTACGCCGACGGCAAGAACGACAATATCGAAAAACTGGCGTATTCCGCTTTTAATTATCGCTATATGGCCATGAAATTCGTCGACGCTGTCGTTTAAAATGAAGTTTAGCCCCTTACCCTCAAGATGACGCTGCACAATAGAAGCCGATTTTTCTTCAAGTATGCTTGAAAGAATTCGCGGTGCAAGGTCAACGACCGTTATCGCACCGACCTTTCCATAAATGCACTCAGCGCATTTCAGCCCGATAAGGCCAGCGCCGACAATCAGCACACTCAAACCCGGCTCTATACGCGCTTTAAGCCTTTCCGCATCGTCAAGCGTCATGAATGTGAACCTGTCAGATTCGGATACTGTTTCAAGACCGCGGAATGCAGGTATAAACGACGATGAACCGGCGGCATAACAGAGTTTATCGTAAGAAACCACACTGCCATCGTCAAGCGTTACGCTTTTAGCTGCAGGATCGATTTTTACTGCCGTTTTTCCGGCTAAAAATTCGCAGCCGTTTTTCTCATAAAAATCATCCGGGCGATATTTCATACGCTCGCGGTCCGTCTTACCCTCGATATAATACGATATAAGCGGTCGCGCGTATGTATGGTAAGGCTCCGACGATATTATTGTTATCGGACCCTCGCTATCAAGCCTGCGTATCCCTTCGACCGCGCCAATGGTAGCCGCGCCATTTCCTATAATAACGTATCTTTTCATATTATTCAGTCCCGTTCCTCATAAACAATTGCCCCGTTCGGACAACCGGCGACACACGCCGGCGCTCCGAAGGCATTGTCAATACAAAGCTCACATTTGCGCATAACGCCGTCCTCGCCGTGCATTATTGCGCCATACGGACAAACAGATATGCACGTGCAGCAGCCGACACACTTATTATGGTTTATCTTTATAACGCCGCCTACCTTGGAAAGCGCGCCTGCTATGCAGCTTTTGACGCATATTGGCTCCTCACAGTGACGGCAAGAAAGCGGAAGTGTATCGCCGTCGTATTCTTCGACCTTAATTCTTGACCTGAGCGGCTTATCTTTAAGTGCCGTTATAATATTCATCGCGCCGGAGTTTGCATATGTACAGTTGTATTCGCAAAGACGGCAGCCAAGGCACCATTTTTTATTAACATAAATTCTTTTCATAGCGTTATTCACCAGCATGCTTGATTCCGAGTATCTCAAGCTCTTTTTCGTTAAGTCCTACACCACGGAGCATTAATCTGTTGCCTTTTAATGCTTCTATCGAGTTTATACCCATACCGCCCATAAGCTCCATGATTTCGTGATTCCATGCTGTCATAAGGTTAACAAGCCGGCGGTACCCTATATCGGGATTTAACCGCTTTGTCAGCTCAGGGTCCTGCGTTGCAATACCCCAGTTGCAACGGCCAGTCTGACAGCTGCGGCAAAGATGGCATCCGAGAGCCAATAAAGCTGCAGTTGCTATGTAACAAGCATCCGCACCGAGAGCTATTGCTTTGACAACATCGGCGGAACTCCTGATACTACCCCCGACAACGATGGATACGTGGTCGCGTATTCCTTCGTCGCGCAGGCGAGAGTCAACGCTCGCAAGCGCAAGCTCAATCGGTATACCGACGTTGTCACGCGTCCGCGTTGGGGCGGCGCCTGTACCGCCGCGGAAACCGTCTATTGCTATAATGTCAGCGCCGCTGCGCGCAATGCCGCTTGCTATCGCCGCTATGTTATGTACGGCGGCAACCTTAACGATTACAGGCTTTTTATACTCCGTTGCTTCTTTCAGCGAAAAGACAAGCTGACGTAAATCCTCGATTGAATAAATATCGTGGTGCGGCGCCGGGGAGATAGCGTCGGTGCCTTCCGGTATCATCCTTGCACGTGATACATCGCTTGTTATCTTTGATCCGGGCAAATGGCCACCGATTCCGGGCTTAGCGCCCTGCCCCATCTTTATTTCAATTGCGGCTCCCGCCTCAAGGTAAGCCTTATGAACGCCAAAACGTCCTGATGCAACCTGTACTATCGTGTTCGCACTGTATTTATAAAAGTCCTGATGAAGACCACCCTCGCCTGTGTTATATAAAATACCAAGCTCCTCTGCCGCGCGCGCAAGGCTTTCATGAGCGTTATAGCTGATTGAGCCGTACGACATTGCCGAAAACATCATCGGCATTGAAAGTTCAAGCTGCGGCTCTGTTTCGGGAATAATGCGCCCGTCCGGCGTTCGCTTTATTGGTGTATTTTTCTTTCCGAGAAAAACGCGCGTCTCCATAGGCTCACGCAGCGGGTCAATCGACGGGTTTGTAACCTGTGATGCGTTTATCAGTATCTTATCAAAGTAAACGGGCATATCTTCGGGGTTGCCCATTGAAGAAAGGAGCACGCCGCCGCTGTCCGCCTGTTTATATATCTCACGTATAAGACTTTCGCGCCAGTTTGCGTTTGCCCGCATTTTGTTTTCGCTTTCGCGTATAGCAAGCGCACGTGTCGGGCAAAGTGTAACACATCGCTGGCAGTTAACACACTTTGCTTCATCTGCTAACATTAAATTAAGTTCATGGTCATATGAATGAACACCATTCGCACACTGTCGCTCACAAACACGGCATTTGATGCAGCGTGCAGGGTCTCTTAAAACATCAAATAAAGGTAAAACATAATTTATAGACATAATTACTTATCCTCGCAATTCAGACGGACTATGATTGGCTGCCCGCCGGCTGGTGACCATATATTGTCGATATCAGGCGCCATTTTACGTATAGCGCATTCCTCGCTTGCGACATAGAATGTATTATCTTTCTCTGCCACAACCATTGAGCGGAGCTTTAATCGGTCATTCAGTGCCATCATGCCGCCATCAAAGCCTACAATAATTGAAAATGGACCTGTTATGAGAAGGCTTGGGAACATACAACGGAAATATAAAAAGAGTTTTTCCTCGTCCTCCGTCTTTTTCGCAATTGTGCTCCAGAACGGGGCGGCAATTATTGAAGAAACCTCATCAAGCGTAAGACCGCGTTTTCTCACAAGATAGTCAATTATATATGTAATGACCTCGGTATCTGTCTGCAAAGTACAGCGGTACCCGAACATCTCGATAAATCGCCTATTAGCGTCGTAAGAGGATATCTCACCGTTGTGGACGACGGAATACTCGAGCAGAGCAAACGGGTGTGACCCTCCCCACCATCCGGGTGTGTTCGTCGGATAACGACCATGCGCAGTCCACGAATAGCCCTCATATTCATCAAGGCAAAAGAATCTGCCGACGTCCTCCGGATAACCGACAGCTTTAAAGACGCCCATATTTTTACCGCTTGAAAAGACATATGCGCCTTCAATGGTTGAATTTATGCGAATGACGGCTCGGGCGACATACTCCTTCTCATCAAGCTGGCTGTCGGCGAGCTTATTATGATCCGGCGCAACAAAGTAACGCCATATAAGCGGCACATCTTTTATTGAGTCAACTTTCCTTGTAGGTATCTTCGATAGGTTAACTATTTCAAACTTGCTGTCAAGATATTTTTCACACTCTTCTTTCGCACTTGTATTGTCATAGAATACATGCAGCGCATATAATTCCTTATACTGATTATATATACCATACCCCGCAAAGCCGCCACCGAGTCCGTTTGAGCGGTCGTGCATGACGGTCATAGCGTCGACGATGACATCACCGGTAAAGTTTTTGCCATCTTTAGAGAAGATTCCTGCAATTGCGCACCCTGATGGGATACGTACCTGTCCTTCTTTCAGCATTGTTTTCTTCCTTTTATATGTATAAAATGTTCACAAAATAAATAATCATATACCTTGTATATATCTAATTTTCTCGATATACCAATATTAATTATATGATCGTCGGTAGCGTTAGTTGTATTATATATTCATAAACACTTTTTGTCAATATAAATTTACTTTTTTTTGAAATGCATATTGACAAAATGATTCTTGCAGATTATAATATGTATTGACAAGATTAATCTTGTGCTATATAATATTAAAAAGTTTGGGCAATGGCGCCTATATGGTCGCTATTGCCCTTATTTATTAATCAGGAGGCTGACTTTTATGACGAACATTCCCGAAATATTTGGCAGTCATGTTTTCGATGACAGTGTCATGCGCGCTCATCTTCCTAAGGAAATCTATAAACAGTTAAAGAAAACAATTGATGAAGGCACTGAGCTTAACATTGAGGTCGCCAATGTCGTCGCATCTGCAATGAAAGACTGGGCCGTCTCGCTCGGAGCTACACATTATACACACTGGTTTCAGCCGATGACCGGCATCACAGCCGAAAAACACGACAGCTTCATTTCCCCCACATCTGACGGCAAGGTCATTTTGGAATTTTCAGGCAAAGAGCTCGTAAAGGGCGAACCGGATGCGTCAAGCTTTCCGTCCGGCGGTCTGCGCACAACATTTGAGGCGCGCGGATACACAGCATGGGATCCAACATCATATGCTTTTGTTAAAGGAACGACACTGTGCATACCAACTGCATTTTGTTCCTACGACGGCAAAGCACTCGACAAGAAAACACCCCTTCTGCGCTCGCTTGAAGCGCTTAACCGTCAGGCGCTCAGAATACTTAGACTGTTCGGTCAGACCGACGTTAAATGCGTAAAAGCATATGTCGGAGTTGAGCAGGAATACTTCCTTATCGACGAGAAAGTATATCAGAAGCGCAAAGACCTTATATTCACCGGCAGAACTCTGTTTGGTGCAAAGTCTCCCAAAGGACAGGAGCTTGAGGATCATTACTTCGGTTCAATCAAGCCACGCGTAGCTGCGTTCATGAAGGAGCTGAACGAAGAGCTCTGGAAGCTCGGAATTTTAGCAAAAACCGAACATAACGAAGTTGCGCCCGCACAGCATGAAATTGCACCTATATATACTGTGGTAAACATCGCAACAGACCACAACCAGCTTATTATGGAGATGCTACAGCGTATCGCGCAGCGGCATGGGCTTGTATGCCTGCTCCATGAAAAGCCGTTTGCCGGCGTAAACGGCTCCGGTAAACACAACAACTGGTCGCTTAACACAGATACGGGTATCAACCTGCTCACGCCAGGTGATACTCCACATGAAAACGCGCAGTTCTTACTCTTCCTCTGCGCCGTAATTCAAGCTGTCGATGAATATCAGGATCTTATTCGTCTTTCAGTTGCTACTGCCGGCAACGACCATCGCCTTGGCGCAAACGAAGCACCGCCTGCTATCATATCTATATTCCTTGGTGATGAGCTGACAGCTGTCCTTGATGCAATCGAAAATGACACTCCTTACAAGCATCAGGAAAAGACTCAGCTTCGCCTCGGTGTCGACGTTTTGCCACCGCTTCCGAGAGATACTACTGATAGAAACCGCACGTCCCCATTTGCTTTCACCGGAAATAAATTTGAGTTCCGCATGGTTGGCTCTTCAAACTCAATTGCATGCGCCAACATCATGCTCAACGCTGCCATTGCTGATGTGCTTTCAAGATATGCTGACCGCTTAGAGGGCGTGTCTGACTTTAATACCGAACTTCACAACCTCATTCGTGAGACGATTAAAGCTCACAAGCGCATTATATTCAATGGCAACGGTTACGACGAGAAATGGGTTGAGGAAGCAACAAAGGTACGCGGTCTTTTGAACCTTAAGACAACACCGGACTGCCTGCCTTACCTCATCTCTGAGAAAAATGTGAGCATGCTTACTCGTCAAAAAGTATATACAAAAGAAGAGCTTCACTCGCGTTACGAGATTCTCCTTGAAAACTACTGCAAGACAATAAACATTGAAGCTCTTACAATGATCGATATGGCGCGCAAAGAAATTCTCCCTGCTGTGACAGCATATATAAATGAGCTTGCTTCAACGGCAGCCGCTAAAAAAGCTCTTTGCGACTCAATAAGCTGCTCATATGAAGAAAAACTCGTCAAACACCTTTCAGCTTTAGTTGATATTATCGACATGCGCACAAACGAACTTGAAAATATACTTATCAAAGTTAAGGAATCCTCCAACATGAGCGAACTCTCCTGCGCTTTCCGTGATGAGGTTCTTCCTGCAATGCAGGCATTGCGCATCGCAGCCGATGAAGCTGAAAGCGTAACTGCCGAAAAATTTTGGCCGTATCCTACGTACGGGGACTTGCTTTTTAGCGTAAGATAGTATATAATATTAAAAATTTTATCCGACTTATTGGCGGATAATACAATTACTTGTCAATATACCAATATAGCGTTGACCGGGAGAAGTACCGGTGGGGGTTAGCGACCAGAGAGTACGGATTAGGTGAGAGCCGTGCCGCGAAGCCACCGGGAATAACACCCGCGAGCTGTGATCCGAAAGCTATCGTCTTATTTTAAATAATAAGACATGGTTAGTAGGTGATCCGTGTCCCGCGCGTTAAGCGGATAGAGGTTTCCTTCTTATCTATAAATCTATATTTTAAATTTATTCTAAGTTGGGAACGAAGAAAGGTGGCACCACGGAATAACGGCATCCCGTCCTTATCATGTTGATAAACGGGATGCCGTAATTTTTATTTATTCCGGAGGAGAGAAATGATGTGTAGTATCTTTGGCATTTACAAAAGCAAATTAACTGAAGCTGAAATTCAACCTTATCTTGCAAGAACTGCTTCACGCGGTCCTGATAAAGAAAAAATAATGAGAAGCGGCAACTGTATCCTCGGATTTCAGCGCCTTACTATCATGGGACTGACAGATGAAGCAATGCAGCCGTTTACACTAAACGGGCGAAGTGTTGTTTGTAACGGCGAACTTTATGGTTTTCGCAGTGTAAAGCGTAAGCTTGAGAGTGAATACACGTTCAAAAGCGATTCCGACTGCGAACTTTTATTGCCGCTCTACGAAAAGTACGGCGTCGATATGTTCCGTCGGCTCGACGCGGAGTTTGCTTTAATTATCAGCGATCCCGAACGCGACGAAATAATCGCCGCGCGAGACCCTATTGGCATTCGCCCGCTGTTCTACGGTTATTTGCCTGATGGCGGTCTTGCATTCGCCAGCGAAGCTAAAAACCTTGTCGGTCTTTGCGATAAGATAATCCCCTTCCCGCCCGGACATTACTGTGTAAACGGCAAATTCTTTTGCTATCGCGATCTGTCTCATCCCGTAACTGAAAAAGGCGGCGACCTTGACGAAATCTGCACAAACATTCGTGAAAAACTCATTGCCGCTGTTGACAAACGCCTTGACTCCGATGTGCCGCTCGGATTCCTTCTCAGCGGTGGTCTTGACTCTTCCCTTGTATGCGCCATTGCAGCGAAAATACTAAAGCGTCCGATAAGAACATTCTCAATTGGTATGGACGTTGATGCTATTGACCTCAAGTATGCGCGAGAGGTGGCTGATTACATCGGAAGCGAGCACACCGAAGTCATCATGACGAAGGATGATGTTATCAATACGCTCGAACCTGTCGTTGCCGCCCTCGGCACATATGACATAACGACGATACGAGCCAGCATTGGCATGTATCTCGTATGCAAATGGATACATGAAAACACAAATATCCGTGTTTTACTGACAGGTGAGATTTCCGACGAGCTTTTCGGGTATAAATACACTGATTTTGCGCCAAACGCCGCTGCTTTTCAGGCTGAAGCGGAAAAGCGTTTACGCGAGCTTCATTATTATGATGTTCTGCGCGCCGACCGTTGCATTTCTGTCAACTCGCTTGAAGCGCGCGTGCCATTCGGCGACCTCGATTTTGCAGATTACGTCATGAAAATTGACCCTGCCTTAAAAATGAACACTTACGGCAAGGGCAAATACCTACTGCGCCGCGCATTTATCGGTGATTGGCTGCCTGAGACAATCCTTTGGCGTGAGAAAGCTGCATTCAGCGACGCTGTCGGTCACTCAATGGTCGATGACCTCAAGGCTTATGCCGAATCTCTCTACACGGATGAGGAATTTGAACGACTCAGAGTGAAATACACACACGCGCAGCCCTTTACAAAAGAGTCGCTTCTGTACCGCGAACTCTTTGAGAAATATTATCCCGGTCAGTCTCATATGATACCTGACTTCTGGATGCCGAACAAAGAGTGGGAAGGCTGCAACGTCAACGATCCTTCCGCCCGCGTTCTCTCAAACTACGGCGCAAGCGGAATATAAAATTTTAAAAACCATTAAGCAGAGTTATTATTACTTAATGAAAAATCCGAGTCTGTTTAAAAGACTCGGATTTTTTATATTCAGTGTAAATCAAGTGTTCTCTTTTATTATTACGTGCTTTATGTTTCACGCATTAGCTCTTTTAAATTTAAGTTTATGCAAAGAATGCATGATTGCCGATTGTCATTACGCATTTGCGGTTGCGTCCTGCCCAGCAAGTGTTCATTATTTCAACTGTCGAGAAGTATAGAATATCTTTGTTCATAATATACCCCTCCATGCAAATCTTCGCTGCTATGATACTTTCATTTGTTGGTGTGTCATATATAGTACCGTTGGAAACGGGTGTAAACTGAACTCCGTTTTTACGGTCAAATATTACGCCGTATATAGTGTTCGGGTAATCCGGCGATTTGACTCTGTTGTATATAACTGCGCCGACAGCAAGTTTACCTGTGAGCGATTCTCCTTTGCTCTCAGCGCTTATAATTCTTGAAAGCCAGTAAAGATCGTCAGAGTTATAATATGTCGATCCGTTCTCTATTGCGCGCGTGGCACTTCCGACAGTGACGCTCTTCGTCGATCCATTCCACGTTACCGATGCGCCAAGCGATTTAGCAAGCGGCCGTACTGCTGTCATCATTGTGCCGTCTTTTATATAGTTTTTCGTATAGCACCATATGTACCTGCCGTTTGCAACTATATATGGCTGACCATCAGTGACTGTTAGCGTCAGGTCATTTGTTTTGACTGTCGCGGTTTTTGTTTCTGCATTCCACGTTATCGAAGCTTTACCGTTGGTAAGTTTCGTCATGAACGAACGCAGAGGAACACAAGTTACACTGTTAACAAGTTGTGCACCTGTTATTTTCGACCCGCTTACACTGACGTTCACACTACTTGCAGCTTCTGCTGTAAAAGATAGCGTCAGTGACATAACAGCAAGAGTTACAGCCACCAAAAGCAGCGACGTAAACTTAATGAATCTATGCTTGCGGGTCAAAATACGATTCACTTCTGTTTTTATCTTTGTCATCTTTGTCATCCTCTTCATCGTCCTGTCTTCAACCTCCTTTTCCCGTTTAACTTTCATCGATGGAACACGACCCATCACTTCCACGCAAGTGATAAGGTCCCTTTAAAATTTTAACATTGCCCACGGGACGGTTCAATGTAATATGTTTTCCCGTATTTCCACATTTATGTTGATTTTTTAGCACTTGTGAATATATAAACGCTGTTTTACCATTGCGATTTTGTAATTTTGCTGGATACTTGATTGTTTGCACTACCGTTTTATACATAGATAAAACAGCGAGCGTGTTGAGAATTGTCATAGTGCCAATTACTGTATCAGTTAACCCCCATAGAAGGCGCGGCCCCGTAACTGAACCTGCAATAATACAAAATATAAATACAAATGTATATGCCATTCTGTATCTCTTCCCCGCGCCAAGATAGCGCATAGCGCTCATACCATAATAATGCTGCGAGAGAAGCGTGGCATATGCGAAAACGAAAACTATTATAGCAAGAGCGGCATACGTCCAGCCGCCAAAATATAAAGCAAAGCTGTCTGATGCGGACGTCATTGCATTGACGTTAATCGGTACCGTACCTGAAGGATTTGCCAGAAGCACAACAACAGCAGTCAGCGTACATATGACAATCGTGTCAACGAATACTTCAAATATGCCAAGACACCCCTGCGCCATTGGTGACACAGCGTCCGCGCATGCATGTGCTGTCGGTGATGTACCGGAGCCCGCTTCGTTTGTTAGCGTTCCGCGAAGCATTCCATAGCGAACGGCACGCGATATTAAAAGCCCTGTGACGCCGCCAATGGCAGCGTCAGGCGTAAAAGCGCTTTTAAATATCAATGAAAATACTGCGGGAACACTGGCATAATCGGCAATCATAACGGCAGCACACATTAAAATATAAACTCCGGACACAATAGGTATAATTGATGCTGTCATGGCGGATATGCGAACGGCACCACCTGCTACGACAACGGAAACAAGCACCGCTGTTAATATGCCAATGACAATAGCAGGCACACCCGTCGCATCCTTAACAGCAGCGGCCGCCGCGTTAATCTGAAGTATGTTGCCGGTCGTCAGCGAGTTTACGGCACACAAAACAGCAAAAAACGACGCCACCATACGCGATAAACGTGGTGGTAGCGCAAGTCCTCCCTCAAGATAATACGGTGCACCACCGTAATATCCCCCGCCTTTGCTCCTTTGTTCGCGACGACGGAACAACACGGCAAGCGCTGTTTCGGCATACTTAACCGGCATAGCAAAAAAAGCACCAGCCCACATCCAAAACACAGCGCCGGCACCACCATATGCTATCGCCGCCGTTACCCCTGTTATATTGCCTACGCCAAGCGTACCCGCCAGCGCCATTGACATAGCGCGAGCCGGCGAAATCCCGCCTTTTTGTTGGCGAAACATCAGCTTGACTGTTTTTATCGGATGAAGAATATAAAAAAACCTTAGTTTTAATGCAAAAAATAATCCAGATACGGTAAGCACCCATGACATAAGTATGCCAAGCGTACCCGCCAGCTCTTCCAGCATCTTTGTCATATGGTAACCCCCGATTACAATAATTTTATATATTTATATTCTCATTCCCCCTCACTCATGCACATATAACAAATTGCGTGTTTTTAGACGTTTTTTATAAAAAATTTGATAAAACATATCAATAATAAAAAATTGTTAATTAAGTGTGAATTATACTTATGACCGCTTGATTTTTCTATGGGTATTATATACAATAATAATCGTTCGTTAGCACTCGCGTTGCAAGAGTGCCAACACAGCAGAATTTATTAAGTAACAGCAATAAAAAATTAAGGAGGAGCTTCAAGCATGACTATCAAACCGCTTTTTGACCGTGTTGTTGTCAAGCAGGTAGAGGTAGAGGAAACAACAAAAGCGGGAATCATCCTTCCCGGCTCAGCGAAGGAAAAGCCTCAGCTTTTTGAGGTTATTGCCGTTGGCCCCGGCGGAGAAATTGAAGGAAAATCCACACAGATGACAAGCCAACCCGGCGATAAGGTCATCATCAGCAAGTACGCCGGTACGGAAGTTAAGATTGACGGCGTCGAATACAGCATAGTTCGCCAGGGCGATATTCTCGCCAAAGTCGAATAATTGACCCATAATAAGACGGAGGTGTAAATTTTATATGGCAAAAGAAATTCTATACGGCAGTGAAGCGAGAGCCGCTCTTCTCGCGGGCGTCGACAAGCTTTCAAATACAGTTAAAATCACACTTGGCCCGAAGGGCAGAAACGTTGTCCTCGGCAAAAAATATGGTAGCCCTTTAATCATTAACGATGGCGTTACAATAGCAAAGGATATAGAGCTTGATGATCCCGCAGAGAATCTGGGCGCACAGCTTGTAAAGGAAGTTGCGACAAAGACAAATGACGTTGCCGGCGACGGTACAACAACAGCTACCCTTCTCGCTCAGGCTTTAATTCAGGAAGGTATGAAGAATGTCGCTGCCGGCGCAAATCCGATGGATATCCGCCGCGGTATTCAGAAAGCTGTCGCTAAGGCAACCGAATGCTTAAAGGCTAACTCTTCTAAGATCAACGGTTCAGCAGATATAGCACGTGTCGGTACAATTTCCGCCGGTGACGAAGTTATCGGCACACTCATCGCTGATGCGATGGAGAAAGTTACCTCCGACGGCGTTATAACCGTTGAAGAATCAAAGTCCGCTGAAACATACTGCGAAGTCGTCGAAGGAATGCAGTTCGACCGCGGATATATCTCCCCCTACATGGCCACCGACATGGAAAAGATGGAGGCCGTGCTTGAGGAACCGCTCATTCTCATAACTGATAAAAAGATTTCTAACATACAGGAAATACTCCCGCTTCTTGAAAAGATTGTTCAGACCGGCAAGAAACTTCTCATCATTGCTGAGGACGTTGAAGGTGAAGCTCTCACCACACTCGTTCTCAACAAGCTGCGTGGCACATTTGTTTGCGTTGCCGTTAAGGCTCCTGGCTTTGGCGACAGACGCAAGGAAATGCTCCGCGACATCGCTATCCTGACCGGCGGTCAGGTCATCACCGAGGAACTTGGCCTTGAGCTTAAAGAAGCTACAATCGATCAGCTCGGTACTGCACGTCAGGTTAAGGTTGACAAGGAAAACACAATCATTGTCGGCGGCGCTGGCAAATCTGAAGACATTAAGGCTCGCATTGCTCAGATTAAGAGCGCTATCGAGACTACAACAAGCGATTTCGACCGTGAAAAGCTTCAGGAGCGTCTTGCAAAGCTTTCCGGTGGTGTTGCCGTAATTAAAGTTGGTGCTGCTACCGAAACTGAGATGAAGGAAAAGAAGCTCCGCATTGAGGACGCTCTTAATGCTACAAGAGCTGCCGTTGAAGAAGGTATCGTTCCGGGTGGCGGAACAGCTTATATCAACATTATTGATGATGTTGCAAAGCTGCTTGATACCGTTGAAGGCGACGAAAAGACAGGCGTAAGAATCGTTCTCAAGGCTCTTGAAGCACCGGTTCGTCAGATTGCTGAGAACGCAGGCTATGAAGGCTCTGTCATCGTTGACAAGATTAAGAGCAGCGGTAAGCGCGGCTACGGCTTTGACGCCGCAACTGAGCAGTACAGAGACATGATAGATGCCGGCATCGTCGACCCGACAAAGGTTGCACGTTGCGCACTTGAAAATGCCGCTTCTATCGCTTCAATCGTACTGACAACAGAATCCGTTGTTTACGATAAGCCCGAACCTCCGGCAGCACCTGCTGCAAATCCAGCCGGCATGGGCGATATGTATTAATAAACAACAAAACTTAAGCAAAACAAATTATAAGCGAGAGCTTTTCAAAAAATCGGGGTGCCGTCATAAAATGGCGGTGCCCCGATTAAGAACTCGCTTTGTGTATTAAGCTACCGGCGATACTCTAAGGTATCACATTTGCTACATCGCACAACAAAAATATGATATGACTGTCTTATTTTTGACTTGACAAACACATCATACGGTGATATAATGTCACGTGTAGCGGAAAACGCCGCTGTGGCGTAATCGGCAGACGCAGCGGACTTAAAATCCGCCGGAGTAAAATCCGTACCGGTTCAAGTCCGGTCAGCGGCATCATATAGCGCGGAGTGGAGCAGTCTGGTAGCTCGTTGGGCTCATAACCCGAAGGTCGGAGGTTCAAATCCTCCCTCCGCAATCTTCAAAAACCCCTGTAATTACTATAAAAATTACAGGGGTTTGTTTTTGTGTTAGTGAGGTGTTTTACGTGACAGTCGTCCATCAGTCGTCCGTTTGTTTAATATAGCTGAATCGTAATCGCGTACAAAACGAAATAGTACAAATTTCATTAAGGAAGACAACTATGTATAATAAGCACAAATGAGTATTTTAAATTAGCATATTAATCTTCTGACACTGCCATTGATAACTTTATAAATAATATAGTATAATAACATAAACGTAACTCGTTTATTGAGGAATTAATTTTTAGATTAATTTCAAAATAAACGTTTCATCAAAATAACTTGAAAAGAAACAGCCATTAGTTTTTAATATTGCATATACTATTATATTTTGTCTCCTTTGAGGTTTTTTATAAATGGAAAACACAAAGAACACAGAAAACAAAGAACTTCCCGGTAAAAGAGTTGCAGATTCTTATACGGAGAACGTGCAGATTCTTCTTCAGAGCACGATGAACGGCTATAACCGCCTTTATGGCGGTAAGCTTCTTGAGTGGATTGATATGCTTGCCGCTGTCGTTGCGCGCAGGCACTGTGGCATGAATGTAACGACAGCCGCTATTGACAACCTACAGTTCAAAGAACCGGCTTATTTGAACGATATAATCATTATGTCAGGCCGTATCACGTACACAGGCAATACATCAATGGAGATTCGCGTTGATACTGTCGCCGAAAGCCTTGACGGCACGCGCCGCCTTATCAACAGAGCGTACCTCGTGATTGTTGCTATTGATGAAAACGGACACCCTGTTAAAGTTCCGCCTCTCATCATTGAAACAGAAGAAGAACGCGCTGAATATGAAGCGGCGAAAAAGCGCCGCGAATACCGTCAGAAACGGCGGCTTGAGAATTTTTAATATAAAAACGTGAAAGCGTCAAGCTACATATGGCTTGACGCTTTTGCATTATATTTTTATATCTTCCCTTCTTTACTTATGCAAATAATGCTTCATCGGCATCAGCAAGCGAGGGGATAATAAGGTCTGGGCGGTTGTCTTCTTTTGCTGCTTCTACATCGCTTATTTTTGTTTCGCCTGTCAGGACAAGAACTGATGTTATACCAGCGCGCCGCCCTGTTGCAATATCCGTATAAAGCCTGTCTCCGAAAATACAGATTTCGTGAGTTTTCGCTCCCGTGACCTCTTTTATCATATCGACCGTTTCCGGGTACGGCTTTCCGAAATACCGCGGCACAACGCCCGTTGAAGCTGTGACAAAAGCAGCTATTGCTCCGCTGTCCGGTATGAATCCGTCCTCTGTCGGGCAGTTAAAGTCCGGATGTGTAGAAAGATATTCGGCACCACCACGGACCAGCTTACATGCTACTGATAGCTTTTCGTATGTAAGCGATGTATCGAAGCTCGTGACAACGATATCTGCGCCCTCCCCGTTTCTTGACAGCTTAACACCCTTTGCCGCCCAGTCATCGTATAATTCATCCGTGCCCACAAGATAAACAGTTTTACCGGCACGATGTCTTAGGAGAAATTCAGCCGTCACATCCCCTGACGTCAGTATTTCATCTTTACGGGGTGAGAAGCCGAGACGCTCAAGCTTTTTAAAATAGTATGGGGATGTATGTGATGCATTATTTGTAAAAAAAAGAACTCGCCTGCCGGATAATCTGAGTTTATTTATAAATGAAACGGCGAAGGAAAACGGTTGCTCCCCTAAATAAATTGTGCCGTCCATATCAAAAATAAAAAGTTTTTTATCGTAAAGCAACTCCCTCACCGTCACTATATTGTGCCTCCCGTTCGTGATAATTGCTCAGGTTTTCACTTAATTATATCATTATATTGCAAAAGCGACAAGGTTGTGGTATATTTTATATAATCGCGGTTTATCGCGTATTATAATTATAAGGATAATTTTTGGAGGCATCTTTTGGGCGTAATTATTGGAATTGATGTTGGTGGCAGTACAACAAAAATTGTTGGTTTTAAAAATGCAAAAGAAATGAACGCGTCAACCCTTATAGAGCCGATTTTTGTGCGTGCTAACGATCCGTTGACTTCTTTATATGGTGCATTTGGAAAATTCACTGACCAAAACGGCCTTTCCCTGTCTGACATTGAGCGCGTCATGATAACCGGCGTCGGGTCGACCTATACTTCAAAACCAATTTATTCTCTACCATGCACTCATGTACCCGAGTTTACCTGCATTGGTCTTGGCGGCATTTATCTTTCATCACTACCGCGCGCTATAGTCGCCAGCATGGGAACCGGAACTGCCATAATTTATGCCGAAGCAGGAGCAAAACCAAAGTATCTCGGTGGTACCGGTGTGGGAGGTGGCACTTTACTTGGTCTTTCAAAGAAAATACTTGGAATTGACACAATTGAGGACCTTGAAGCACTTGCCCGCGACGGAGATCTTAAAAATGTCGACTTGCTTGTCGGCAATATGACGGCAAAGCAGATTGACGGTATGTCGGAATCACTCACGGCTGCGAATTTCGGCAACATCGGCGGATTTGCAACTAACAGTGACTTTGCACTCGGGCTTTTCAACATGGTATATGAAACAGTAGCGATGATGACAATATTCGCATCGCGCAGTTACGGAACGCGTGACATTGTGCTTACAGGCAATTTAACGACGCCGTCTCCGGCATCTGTAATTTTCTCTAAGCTTGCAGGATATTTTGACGTTAATTTTATAATTCCACCTCGTGCACAATTTGCTACTGTTATAGGTGCCGCACTTTCATATGCCCATATTTAATTATTACATCGACACAGTGGGGTCATAATTTTTTGATATATTAAAATACAACCTGTAATATATTAATAATCGTGGCATAATGTGTGCCATGACGAATATGTCTTATACTTCTGTTCATAATCATATAAAAAGATCTAAAGGGGTTTTCGATGAATTATTACTTAAAGAGCAAAGATGAGGTTTTTACTCAACTCGAAACAGGAGCTGGTGGTCTTTCCTCATCAGAGGCTGAATCGCGACTTATATTAAACGGGAAAAACAAGCTTGTTGAGGGCAAAAAGACAAGCCTTCTCAAGCGGTTTGCGAAACAGCTTGCCGATCCGATGATAATCGTGCTCCTTGCGGCTGCTATATTGTCAGCAATTACAGCAATTTATGAACATGAGTCTCCGACTGATGTCATAATAATTCTTGTTGTTGTCCTGATAAACTCTATTCTTGGCGTCGTACAGGAAACTAAAGCCGAAGAAGCAATAGAAGCGTTAAAATCAATGACCGCTTCGACGACAAAGGTACTTCGCGACGGAAAGCTACTGATTATGAAAAGCGAAGACCTCGTACCCGGCGACATCATTCACCTTGAGGCCGGAGACGCCGTACCTGCCGATGCGCGTATCATTGAGTGCGCGTCAATGAAAGTCGAAGAAGCCGCACTGACCGGAGAGTCGGTTCCGGTTGAAAAAACGTCAGATACATTAACCGCAAAGAATGGTGACATCGCTCTTGGTGACCGTCGCAACATGGTATATATGGGCAGTACGGTCGTATACGGCCGTGGTGTCGCTGTCGTCACAGCTACCGGTATGTCAACCGAGATGGGCAAGATAGCAGATGCCTTAACAAAAGCCGAAGATGAAGCAACACCGCTTCAGATGAAGCTTGCCGGGCTTTCAAAGCTGCTCACATGGGGCGTTCTCATAATCAGCGTCATTATATTTGCTATCGGTATGTTGCGGGCAGGCACAATAAATGTCGATTCAATGCTCGATACCTTTATGCTTGCCGTTAGCCTTGCTGTCGCCGCGATTCCTGAAGGACTCGTTGCCGTTGTAACGATTGTCTTATCGATTGGCGTAACGAAAATGGCAAGGCGAAACGCCATTATACGGCGTCTTACTGCCGTTGAAACGCTTGGCAGCGCTCAGATTATTTGCTCGGATAAAACCGGAACGCTAACGCAGAATAAAATGACTGTCGTCGACACATACGGCGATGAACAGGAAATGCTCGCGGCAGCTATGGCGCTCTGCACCGATGCCGAATACGACGACGAAACATGTATATCCACCGGCGAGCCGACACAATGCGCGCTTGTCAACTATGCCGCAAAGATTGGATTGAATAAAAACGTATTAAAGAAAGAATTCCCGCGTGTTGGAGAGATTCCTTTCGATTCAATGCGCAAAATGATGTCAACTTTCCATCCAATCGATGGAGGTAGATACGTACAGTACACAACCGGTGCACCGGATGTTATCTTTTCCCGCTGCACACATGTCTTGACTGAATCCGGTGTCGTTCCGATGACGGATAAATTACTCAACAACATACGCCTTGCGAACAAATCGATGGCTGACCGCGCTCTGCGCGTTATCGCCGCCGCATACCGTGAGTATGATTCACTACCGGAAAAATACGATTCCGATGTGCTTGAGGACAATATGATATTCCTCGGACTCTACGGTATGATTGACCCGATAAGGCCGGAAGTAAAAGCCGCCGTTGATTTGTGCCATGACGCAGGTATTCGTGTCATCATGATAACGGGCGACCATATCGACACAGCCGTTGCTATCGCACGTGAGCTTGGAATACTTACAGATCCTTCGCAAGCAATTCTCGGGCAGGCGCTTGATTCCTTCACTGACGAGGAGCTTGATGCCACGATTGATAAATACAGCGTCTACGCCCGCGTTCAGCCTGAGCATAAGGTTCGCATTGTTGAATCATGGCGCAGGCGCGGCATGATAACAGCGATGACAGGCGACGGTGTAAACGACGCACCAAGCATTAAATCCGCTGACATTGGCGTTGGCATGGGAATAACGGGCACCGACGTTACGAAAAACGTTGCTGACATGATTCTCGCTGACGACAACTTTGCAACGATCGTCGCTGCAGTTGAAGAAGGGCGCAAAATATATTCTAACATCAGAAAAGCAATTCAGTTCCTGCTCTCATCGAACCTGAGCGAGGTTATCAGCATATTTATGGCTACAATGCTTGGCTTTACGCTGCTCAAGCCAGTCCATATTCTATGGATCAACCTGATAACGGACAGCTTACCGGCGCTTTCATTTGGCATGGAACCGGGTGAACCTGACGCAATGAAAAAGCCACCGCGTGATCCTAAAGCAGGAATCTTCTCCGGTGGCGTAGGCTTTGACACTATTTATCAGGGTGTGCTCATTGCTTTCCTCACGTTAATAGCATATTTGGTCGGACACCGCATCGAAGCAGGTGCATGGGAGCTGACGAACAGCGCTGACGGAACAACGATGGCGTTCCTTACAATGTCTATGGCGGAGATATTCCATTCCTTCAATATGCGCTCGCGCCGTGAATCAGTCTTTACACTGAAAAAGCAAAATGTCTGGTTGTGGGTTGCATGCGCACTTGCTTTTGTTCTGACTGCTGTCGTTATATACGTTCCTTTCATGTCAAATGCTTTCGGTTTCACCTCTATATCGTTTACCGAGTATGTAATTGCAATAGGTTTAGCCATTACCGTTATACCGATTGTCGAGCTCGTCAAGTTCTTCCAGCGCCGCCGTGGTTCTGTTGACTGATTTATTATTTAACTATCTATATCATATCATTGCACAGATAAAACCGCCTATCAAACAGGCGGTTTTATTATTTCTGTTTATTCTCTCTGCTTTATTCCTTTTATAATACTATCATCACACGTTCTATCTTCAATATTCGATTGTTATACCGCAAGTTATACTTAGAATACACATTATAAATGTGGCTATGTAAACATAAAGCCTTCGGTAGAATTTCTCTTACCGAAGGCTCATTTTTTAATAATGACGGTATACCAACTGACGGCTCATCAATTTTTGTGTAAGCACTTTTATTTATATGTCAACGATAAATATTTACCGCGTAATATAAATATGTTGCTGCTTATTAGTCGACAAGCTTTATAAGCGCCATTTCGGCGGCGTCGCCGCGGCGAGGGCCAAGCTTGTATATCTGTGTATAACCACCCTGTCTGTTTTCATACTTCGGGGCAATTTCATTGAACAGCTTAGACACAACGTCTTCTTTTGTTATATATGCAAGAGCGGCACGGCGGCTTGCAAGTGTGTTTTCCTTGCCGAGAGTTATCATCTTCTCAGCGAGAGCACGTACTTCCTTTGCACGCGCCAGCGTCGTCTCGATGGAACCTTTCTCAAGCAGATACGTTACCATGCCACGCAGCATAGCTTTTCTGTGGTCGGTCGGTCTGCCGAGCTTTCTTGTCCCGGGCATATCAAGTTACCTCCTGTCGAATTAATCCTCTTCCCGTTTTAGATCGAGGCCAAGTGAATGCAATTTCTGGATGACTTCTTCAAGCGATTTCTTTCCTAAGTTCCGAACCTTGATCATTTCTTCTTCGGTCTTATTTATTAAATCTTCGACTGTGTCTATCCCTGCGCGCTTCAAGCAGTTGAAGCTGCGAACGGACAGGTCAAGCTCCTCAATGGTCATCTCAAGAACTTTTTCTTTTTTGGTTTCCTCGCGTTCAACCATGATTTCGGCCTTCTTCGCTTCATCAGAAAGATTGACGAAGAGGTTGAGATGCTCGTTGAGTATCTTGGCTCCGAGTGAAACCGCTTCCTTTGCTGAAATCGTTCCGTTTGTCTTAACTTCAAGCGTTAGTTTGTCATAGTCAGTAATGTTACCGACACGTGTATTTTCGACTGTATAGCTTACGTTGTATACAGGCGTATATATAGAGTCGGTATATATTATTCCAATCGGTGCTGATGTCCCTGACGGATAATTGGACGAGTATATCTGCTTGTTTTTTTCCTGAGATACATAACCACGTCCGTAATCAAACGTCAGTTCCATGTAAAAGCGTGTGTTTTCGCAAAGTGTTGCGATATGATGATCAAGATTTAGTATCTCAATGTCAACATCCTGCTTAATATCGCCTGCAGTAACTTCACACGGCCCCGTAACATCAATAATTGCTGTTTTCGGAGTCGCACCGTGCAGTTTTGCAATAATGCCCTTTACATTGAGAACTATTTCGGTAACATCTTCTTTAACACCATTTATAGTGGAAATCTCATGCTGCACGCCGTCGATTTTGATCGACGTGACGGCATAGCCGGGCAGACTGGAAAGAAGCACTCTGCGGAGAGAGTTTCCGAGCGTGATTCCATAGCCGCGCTCAAGCGGCTCCACGACGAATTTGCCGGTTTTACCGTCATCACTAATGCTTTCGGTAATAATGTTCGGCTTTTCTATCTCTATCATTCAATAACCCTCCATAATACTCAATTTTATGCAAATCGCTTTCCAGAGCCGGCGCGCCTATCTGCGCGTCGCGTGATTTCCATTAAATTGATAATTACCGATACTATTTTTAAGCCAATATACTCCACGGAAAGCGTCCGATATGGTATATGGCTGGCATATACGGTAATATCGGAGCATGTTATTACTTGGAGTAAAGCTCGACAATAAGCTGCTCGTTGAAGTCAAAGTCAATATCATCGCGTGTAGGCATTGCAATGACACGTGCGACAATATTATTACGGTCAACTTCAAGCCACTTTGGAACAAGAGCTGTCTGACAACGTTCAATTAGCTCCTTGATCTTAACAGAATCGCGTTTACCTTCTTTAAGCGAAATGACATCGCCTGGCTTCACAAGAATGGAGGGGATATCAACCTTCTTACCATTGAGTCTAAAGTGACCGTGAAGCACGAGCTGACGGGCCTCTTTACGGCTCGATGCCATGCCCATTCTGTAAACGACGTTATCAAGTCTTGTTTCGAGCATGGTCAGAAGATTTTCACCTGTTATTCCAGGCTTCTTCTCAGCTTTAATATAATACTGTTTAAACTGCTTTTCCTGAAGGCCATAATAGCGTTTTGCTGTCTGTTTTTCACGCAGCTGAATGCCGTATTCCTTAACCTTTATGCGCGATGCCCCGTGCTGTCCTGGAGCGTTAGGACGTCTGCTGACGGCACACTTTTCGCTCAGGCAGCGGTCGCCTTTAAGATAAAGCTTTTTGCCTTCTCTGCGGCATAGACGGCACGAAGGTCCTGTATATCTTGCCATATCTGTTGCTAATCCTTTCTATGGTTTTCAATCAGACGCGTCTACGTTTCGGGGGTCTGCACCCGTTATGCGGAATCGGAGTCACGTCTCTGATGAGTGTAATTTGAAGTCCAGCTGCCGCAAGAGCACGAATTGCAGCTTCACGTCCTGAACCAGGTCCACGTACATATACTTCAACAGACTTGAGTCCCTGATCCATTGCAAGCTTTGCTGCATGCTCTGCTGCTGTCTGTGCTGCATATGGAGTTGATTTTCTCGAGCCCTTGAAGCCAAGTTCGCCCGAAGACGCCCATGCAATAGTATTGCCCTTTACATCTGTCATCGTGACGATAGTATTATTGAAGGTGGAGTTGATATGTGCTACGCCGACTTCAATATTTTTACGCTCGCGGCGTTTCTTAATAGCTTTCTTTGCTGTTGCTGCCATTGTTTATCGTTACTCCTTTACTTCTTCTTGTTAGCGATCGTCTTCGCCGGACCTTTTCTTGTCCTCGCATTTGTCTTTGTGCGCTGACCGCGTACCGGCAGACCTTTTCTGTGACGGATGCCGCGGTAGCAGTTAATCTCAACGAGGCGCTTGATGTTCATTGCGACTTCCCTGCGAAGATCGCCTTCAACACGATAGTTCTTTTCGATCTCGTCACGAAGTTTAGCAATTTCTTCTTCTGTCAAATCCTTCGCGCGCGTATCGGGATTTACACCCGTCTTTGCGCATATATCACGTGCGCTCTTTAAGCCCAAGCCATAAATATAAGTCAGGGCAATCTCAATGCGCTTGTTATTCGGTATGTCGACACCTGCTATACGAGCCATTTAGTTTTACCTCTCTTATTCAGCCTTTATCCTTGTCTCTGCTTATGCTTGGGGTTCTCGCAGATGACCATGACTCGGCCTTTTCTTTTGATGATTTTGCATTTATCGCAAATCTTTTTAACGGAAGGTCTTACTTTCATTTCTGTACCGTCCCCTTGTCTGTTTTATTTCAGGCGGCGGGTTATGCGTCCCTTCGTCAGGTCATAGACCGAAACTTCGACGGTCACCTTGTCGCCCGGTAGTATTCTAATGTAGTTCATGCGCAATTTTCCAGATATAACTGCTGTAACGATATGTCCGTTCGGGAGTTGTACGCGAAAGGTTGCGTTTGGCAGCGCTTCCGTCACTGTTCCCTCGAACTTTATTACATCATCCTTCGGCATTCATGCCCTCCTTGTTTAGACATTAAACTCTTCAAAAATAAATTCGCTACATCCTATTGCGTATCAACAAAATTGGTACTGTCAGAGTCAGTGGAAATGCTGCGTATATATCTCCACAGCTTCTTGTTTGTAATCGAGCCACAACGGATGGCGTCTACAATCTCAGGAGTTGCCATTCCTTCCGTCAGAAGATGTTTACGCTTCTTTTTCTTTGGCGATTCGACTTTACGCAGCCTTCCGTCGGCAATATATACATAACCTTCGTCTGCAGCAGCACCGATTATAACGAATCTGCGCTTTGCGTCCCGACCGCGGAGTGAAATAACTACTTCACCTACACACTCGGCCGAAACATTAATGATTGTACTGTTGTTCGTTTCAACTCTTGCGTTATTTTTACTTTTGGGAGTCGACTTTTTAGTCATACCTGTGTTAGCAATATTATACCTTCTTCGGTGATAGCCACGGTATGCTCGTAGTGCGCCGAAAGGCCGCCGTCGGCTGTTTTAACTGTCCAACCATCAGGCATTTCCCTGACAGCTCCTGTGCCGGTGTTCACCATCGGTTCAATTGCTATGGTCATACCCGCACACAAGCGAAGTCCGTGTCCCGCACGCCCGAAATTGGGCACCTCGGGATCTTCGTGAAGCTCTTCACCAACACCGTGTCCGACATATCTTCGGACAACGGAATATCCGTGTTCAGCGCAATACGACTCGACCGCGTGTCCTATGTCGCCAATACGCGCACCTTCTTTTTTTATTGCTTCGAGGGCGCGGTAGAATGACGCTTCTGTCACCTCAATTAGTCGTTTCGCTTCATTTGACACAGCTCCGACCGGGAAAGTCCTCGCATTGTCGCCATGATAGCCGCGGAATTTTGCGCCGACATCAATCTTCACGATATCACCCTCCTCAAGGACACGCCCTTCGGAGGGGATTCCGTGAATGACCTCGTCGTTAATACTTATGCACGCGGATGCTGGAAAACCTGCGTAACCAAGGAAGGACGGCACGGCTCCACAACGCTCGATGTGGTTTCTGATGATATCATCGAGCTTTTTTGTTGTGACACCCGGACGTACATTTTCACCGGCGAGAAGTAAAGCCTCGCCAGCTATCCGTCCCGCACGTTTCATTAATTTAAGCTGTTCCGCGTTTTTTAAATGAATCATAATAATTTTTAACCCTTTAAGTAATTTTCAATCACATTAAGGGTGAGTGCTGTTGTATCTTCAAGCTTTTCCTGACCGATTACTGTCCGCAAGATGCCCTTTTCCTCGTAGTATTTGATAAGAGGCTCAGTTTGTTCGTGATAAACTTTGAGTCTGCTTTCAACTACCGAGGGTTCATCATCCTTGCGGCAGGCAAGCGGGCCACCGCAACGCGGGCATGTCTTATTATCCTCAGTCGGGTTATACTCGATATGGTAAGTCGCGCCGCATGTACAACAAACGCGTCTTCCACTCATCCTTCGAATTATAACATCATCATCAACAGCAAGATTAATTACAAGCGATATTTCCGCACCGGACTCATCGAGTGCAATAGCCTGAGCCGTGGTACGCGGGAAACCATCGAGAATGTATCCGTTTTTACAATCATCCTCGGCAAGGCGTTCTTTCATGATTCCAATGATTATATCATCGGGAACGAGTTCGCCTGCTTCCACGTACTTAGCTGCTGTTTTACCAAGTTCGGTCTGGTTTTTTATTGCAGATCGAAGAATGGCACCGGTTGATATTGCTGGTATTGAATACTTTTCAGATATTATTTCCGTTTGCGTTCCTTTTCCGGCTCCGGGAGGGCCGAGAAAGATCAGCTTAATTTGTTTATTGTTATTGTAGTGCATTTACTTCTCCGTTAAATATTACTGCAAAAAGCCGCGATAACCGCGAATCGACATCTGCGCAGCAAGATCCCTTGCGGTCTCAAGTGCAACGCCAACAACGATAAGAAGCGATGTACCACCAAAAGCAATACCGGAAATAGCGTGGTCAGTAATTATATTAGCTATAATCGGTGCTATTGCAACGACTGACAGGAAAAGAGAACCGATAAGTGTTATCTTGTTCAGAACTCTTGTAATATATTCCGCTGTCGGACGTCCCGGACGGATACCAGGAATGGAACCACCGTTATTCTTTAAGTTGTTCGCAACTTCAATCGGGTTGAAGGATATTGTGATGTAGAAATATCCGAACGCGATGATTAAAACGAACAGTATGAACGGATAGAACCAAGAGTTGCTTGATAAGAAATTAACGGTTTTATCCCAGAACGATCCATCCTTTGGCGTGATGATCATAGCCAGAGTAGCCGGAATCGCTAAAATGGAGTTCGCAAAGATAACAGGCATAACGCCAGACATATTCAACTTTATCGGAAGGTTTGAATTCTGTCCGCCATACATTTTACGGCCTATAACACGCTTTGCGTAAACAATAGGGAGACGACGCTCACTTTCTGTAATGAATACAATAAAGTATATCATCGCTATCCCGATTATTATAGCGATAATAGGCGTCAGATAGCCCATAAGCGTATGTTTGCCGAAATAATTGCGGATAGTCGTCACAGCATCAAAGCTACCGGAAACGATATTCGCAAAAAGTATTATTGAAATACCATTGCCGATACCCTTTTCATTGATTCTTTCACCGAGCCACATAACAATAGCCGAACCTGCGCAGTAGCAGGTGACTATGATAATGGCCGGGAAGAATCCTTCTACGGTTAAAAGACCGTATTTGCTGAGCATCATGTAATAACCGTAGCTTGTGATAAGCGCGAGAGCAACAGTAACATAACGTGTAATCTGCGCTATCTTTTTCTGTCCCTCAGGCCCTTCTTTTTGCAAGCGCTCAAGTGCAGGAATAGCAACTGTGAGCAGCTGCATTACGATTGATGATGTGATGTATGGCGAAATACCGAGCGCAAACAGCGTCGCCATAGAGAAGGCGCTGCCTGAGAGCAGGTTCAGGTATTCAAACATGCTCCCGGCGTTTGACTCCAGTATGCCGGAGAAGTTGTATGCGTCGATATACGGAACAGGAATTGCTACGCCAATTCTATATATAAGAAGAATGAAGAATGTGTATAAAATTTTCTTTCTGAGATCGGGTGTTTTAAACGCGTTTATTATGGGCTGAAACCAGCTAAAAAACGTCGTAAACATCTCAGATTACCTCGACTGTTCCGCCTGCGGCTTCAATCTTTTCCTTAGCCGTGGCCGAAAATACCGTTGCTCGTACATTAAGCTTCCGGTTAAGTTCGCCGTTACCGAGAACCTTTAGTCCGTCATAAGGCTTGCGAATAATTTTCTTTTCAAGCAGAGTTTCGATTGTTACTGTATCGCCATCGTTGAAAATATCAAGATCAGATACATTAACTATCGCATACTGCTTGCTGAACATATTATTAAAACCTCTTTTAGGCAGCTTCCTGTAAAGCGGGAGCTGTCCACCCTCAAATCCGGGCCTTACACCGCCACCAGAGCGAGCATTCTGACCTTTATGACCTCTGCCGGCTGTTTTACCGTTACCGGAGCCGATGCCTCTGCCCTTACGCCACGCTTTTTTTGCGGAGCCGGGAGCGGGTGAAAGTTCATGGAGCTTCATGGTTTTCCTCCTTAACAAGTAGTGCTGCGCCGCACACGACGCTTACGCCTCTTTCTTTTCCACCTTTACAAGATGGGAGAGGACTTTAACCTTGCCGGCCGTAACCGCGTCGTCTTCAACAACGGCGCTGTCGCCTATCTTGCGCAGCCCAAGTGAATATGCTGTTGCTTTCTGCTTAGGCTTACAGGCTATCAGACTCTTTACAAGAGTTACTTTAAGCATTGCTGTATCCTTACTCATTGCCAGCGCCTCCTTTAACCCTTGATAGCATCGACTGGAATTCCGCGGCTCTTAGCCACTTCTTCCGCCGTGCGCAGGGCTTTCAGACCCTCGAACGTAGCTTTTACAACGTTCACGGGGTTACGGCTGCGCAGGCACTTTGCTCTTATGTTGCGTATTCCGGCAAGTTCAAGAATTGCACGGACGGTTTTTCCTGCGATAATTCCCGTACCGGGTGCGGCAGGCTTTAGAAGCACCTTACCTGCACCATATTCCCCTATGACTTCATGAGGAATTGTCGTATCCTTTAAAGATACTGTGATCATATTCTTCTTTGCATCCTCAATGGCCTTGCGTACGGCTTCCTGTACTTCAGTTGCCTTACCAAGTCCGTAACCTACATGACCGTTGCCATCGCCGACAACCATAATTGCTGCGAATCTTGTAACACGGCCGCCCTTAACAGTTTTGCTTACACGGTTGAGGGATATTTGCTTATCTTGAAGATCAAGCGTTGCGGCATTGATTCTTTCTTTCACTGCCATTGTGTAGTATTCCTCCTGATTTTTAACCTGAAAAGCTCAGATTATACGGCTTTTCAAGGTTGTGTACAAACCGAAGTCAGAACTGCAGGCCGCCCTCGCGGGCACCCTCAGCCAGCTCCGATACACGCCCGTGATAAAGGTAGCCGCCGCGATCAAATACAACCGCTTTGATTCCCTTGTCAAGCGCTCTTTTTGCTATTATACCGCCGATTTTTCTTGCGGCTTCCTTGTTCGAGCCACTTCCCTCGAACGTTTTTTCAAGTGTTGATGCTGAAACAAGCGTTACTCCGTTTACATCGTCAATTATCTGGGCAGAGATATGCTTGTTGGAGCGGTACACGCAGAGGCGCGGGCACTCCGGCGTGCCGCTTATTTTCGCCCTTACGCGAGCGTGCCTTTTTAGGCGGGCCTTATTTTTATCCTTAATTGTGACCATTACGCTCAGCTCCTTTCTTACTTACCAGCCTTACCGGCTTTGCGGCGTATCTTTTCGCCCTCATATCTTATTCCTTTACCGTGATACGGTTCAGGCGGACGCTTTGAACGGATCTCCGCTGCTACCTGTCCGACTCTCTGTTTGTCGATACCACGAACAGTTATATTTGTTGCCGTCGGAGTTTCAAATGTAATGTTCTCCTCAGGAACGATTGTGATAGAGTGCGAATATCCAACGTTAAGAACTAAATTCTTTCCGTTCATCGAAGCTCTGTAACCGCTTCCTACGATTTCGAGCTTTTTCTCATAGCCTTGTGTAACACCGATTATCATGTTATTGATAAGCGTTCTTGAAAGGCCATGAAGTGATTTATCAAGGTTTTCATCTGTGGAGCGAGAAACCTTAATTGTAGAGCCGTCTTTTTCAACCTTGATTCTTGGATGAATCGTCATTGAAAGCGTGCCCTTAGGTCCTTTTACCGTTATAGCGTTGTTCTTTGCGATATCTACTGTAACGCCGGACGGTATTGTAATTTCTTTTCTTCCTATTCTTGACATACTATCCTCGCCTCCTTACCAGATGAACGCAAGGACTTCGCCGCCGATATGCTCTGCACGAGCCTGACGGTCGGTCATAATGCCCTTGGATGTTGATACGATAGCGATGCCAAGGCCGTTCATTACACGCGGCATGTTTTCGTAGCTCGAATATATACGAAGACCGGGCTTCGATACACGGCGCAAGCCACGGATTACGCGCTGCTTGCCATGCTCATATTTAAGTGAAATGCGAATTATCCCCTGTTTGCCGTCCTCTATGATCTGATAGCTCTTGATATAGCCTTCTGTCATAAGAATTTCGGCAATGGATTTCTTTAAATTAGACGCCGGAATATCAACCGTATCGTGACGAGCATCATTGGCGTTCCTGATACGGGTTAGCATATCGGCTATAACGTCTGAAATCTGCATTTATTTGCTTCCTCCTGTGCAAGTCTCTTTATCTTGCTGCCGCTTATCTTCGCGGCTGTCCCACCCGGGGTTAAAGAATGTTTTCTTTCCTTTCGGGCAGCGGATATTTTTGTTCTTACGAACCCGCCCTTACCAGGACGCTTTCTTAATTCCGGGAATTTGGCCCTTATATGCGAGTTCGCGGAAGCAGATACGGCAAATACCGTATTTGCGCAGATAAGCGTGGGGACGGCCACAGATCTTGCAGCGATTATATTTTCTTGTTGAAAAGCGCTGCTCTCTTTTCTGTTTATAAATCAATGAGGTTTTAGCCATTATCTGTTATCCCCCGATTATTGTTTCTCAAACGGAGCGCCCAAGAGTCTGAGAAGCTCGCGCGCTTCTTCGTCTGTTTTTGCTGTCGTAACGAATACAATACTCATTCCGCGTATTTTATCAACTTTATCGAACTCGATTTCCGGGAATACAAGCTGTTCCTTAAGACCAAGCGAATAGTTTCCGCGGCCATCAAATGAATTTGCGCTTATACCTTTGAAGTCGCGTACTCGCGGCAGCGCAAACATAAACAGCTTATCTACAAATTCGTACATTCTGTCGCCGCGTAATGTAACCTTCGCACCTATTTTCATTCCTGCACGAACTTTGAAGTTCGCAATAGACTTTTTAGCGAGCGTTGGTACCGCACGCTGGCCTGTAATCATCGTAAGCTCTGATATTACGTTTTCAAGAGCCTTTGGATTGTCCTTCGCATCGCCGCAGCCGACGTTAACGACTACTTTAACGAGCTTAGGAATCTGCATTGGGCTTTTATACTCGAAGCGCTTCATTAAAGCTGGAGCAGCTTCGTTTTTATATATTTCCTTAAGTCTTACTACTGCCATTACACTGCCTCCGATCAAAGCTTAGAGCCGCATTTTGCACAAACACGGTACTTTACGGACTTGCCATCCTTGCCTTCTTCGATCTTGTGCTTTATTCTGACACCGCGTTCACATTTCGGGCAGTATAATTGCACTTTAGACGCATAAATAGCGCCTTCAACTTCAACAATACCGCCTGTATCGCCCTGCTTCTTCGGCTTCAGGTGCTTATGAACAATGTGAACACCTGAAACAATGACTTTGCCTTCCTTCGGAGAGACTGCTGTCACTTTACCGCGCTTGCCTTTATCATTTCCGGAGATAACGACGACGGTGTCATCCTTTTTTATATCTAAACTATGTTTCATTATTGCACCTCCGTCATAGCACTTCCGGAGCAAGCGACAGAATCTTTAAAAATTCCTTGTCGCGAAGCTCACGGGCAACCGGTCCAAATATACGTGTGCCCTTTGGGTTTTTATCTTCATTAATTATTACGGCTGCATTTTCATCAAAGCGTATCGTTGTGCCATCACGGCGTTTCAAACCATGAACTGTTCTAACGATAACAGCTTTTACAACGTCGCCTTTCTTGACGTCGCCACCCGGTGTAGCCTTCTTAACGCTACAGACAACGACATCACCTATATTGGCATAACGTCTACCAGTACCGCCAAGAACTCGAATGCAAAGCAGCTCTTTGGCACCGGTGTTATCGGCAACCTTTAAATATGACTCTTGTTGAATCAATTTATAGCACCTTCCCTGTCCTTATTTCGCTTTTTCAATGATTTCGACAACCCGCCATCTCTTTGTCTTAGAAAGGGGTCTTGTCTCCATCACAACTACGCGATCACCGATGCCGCATTCGTTATTTTCGTCGTGTACATGGAGCTTTTTCGTGCGCTTCACTATCTTACCGTACAAGGGAGAGCGTACGTTGTCCTTGATCGCGACGACGACCGTCTTATCCATCTTGTTTGATACAACGACGCCGGTGCGCGTTTTACGCATTCCGCGTGTTTTATTTTCTGTATTGGCCATTTTGTCGCGTCCTCCTTATGCGTTTTTCTCGTGAAGCACGGTCATTACACGCGCGATATCGCGCTTGACATCCACGATTCTATGTGTATTTTCAAGCTGGTTAATCGCGTGTTGGAAACGGAGGTTGAATAGCTCGCTTTTAAGCTCCGCGAGCTTGTTTTCAAGCTCCTCGGAGGTCATTGCTCTGAGTTCGCTTGCTTTCATCGATTATACCTCCCCTTCACTTTCGAGCTGCTGCCGCGTCATAAACTTACATTTTATCGGAAGCTTATACGAGGCCAGACGCATTGCCTCCCGTGCTATGTCTTCCGTAACGTCGCCCATCTCGAATAATACTCTGCCCGGTTTAACGACAGCTACCCAGTACTCTGGGGAACCTTTACCGGAACCCATTCGTGTTTCAGCTGGTTTTACTGTAATCGGTTTATCCGGGAATATCTTTATCCAAACCTTACCGCCGCGGCGTGTATAACGTGTCATAGCAATACGTGCGGCTTCGATCTGGTTACTTGTTATCCAGGCCGGCTCAAGTGCAACAAGACCATACTCACCGTTTGTAATCTTGTTGCCGCGCTGAGCTCTACCCTTCATACGTCCGCGCTGTACGCGTCTGTACTTTACTCTTTTCGGCATCAACATGATTTATTTTCTGCCTCCCTCTTTCGCACCTTTGTTCCCGGCATTACCTGCGCCCTTGTTTCCACCGCGTGAGCCACGTCTACCTCCCTCACGGCGATCGCCTTCATGCTTCTGGCGATGGGATGCTGCAGGTGTTTCAGATACAGTGCGCTGGATTTCGGGAAGAACTTCGCCTTTGTATATCCAGACCTTAACACCTATCTTACCGTATGTTGTATGAGCTTCCCAAAAACCATAGTCAATGTCTGCGCGCAGTGTCTGAAGCGGGATAGTGCCCTCGTGATAATGCTCGGTGCGAGCAATCTCGGCACCGCCGAGACGGCCGCTGCAGGATACTTTAATTCCTTTAGCGCCGCATTTCATCGCTCTTGCTATTGCCTGCTTCATTGCACGGCGGAATGAAATTCTGCGTTCAAGCTGGCTTGCAATATTCTCAGCGACGAGCTGAGCATTTAAATCGATTGGTTTTACCTCGATTACGTTAACTGAAGCAGGCATGCCAGCTATCTTTTCAATATCAGTTTTTAATTTGTCTATTTCTGCACCGCCGCGGCCAATCACCATGCCGGGCTTTGCGCAGTGAATGAATACTTTGATTCTTCCGTTAGCGCGCTCAATTTCAATCTTAGGAATGCCAGCAAGCTTAAGCTTTTCTTTCAAGTATTTCCTAAGGTTGTAGTCGGAAACGAGAATGTCGCCGAATTTCTCGTCGGAGGCGTACCATCTCGAGTCCCAATCTCTAATAATACCCACGCGCATGCCGTGAGGATTTACTTTTTGACCCATACTTTAGTTGTTTGCCTCCTTCTTATTCTCTTTCCTTAACTTTCACTGTGATGTGACAGGTGCGCTTCAGAATTACGTCAGCGCTGCCCTTTGCACGCGGCATAAGGCGCTTCATTGTCGGGCCGGGGCAAACGTAGCATTCAGAAATATAAAGTTTTCCACCGTCCATCTCGTGGTTGTTTTCGGCATTAGCGCGTGCGCTTTTAAGCAACTTAATAAGGTCAGGGCAAATAGCTTTCCTCGTGTTCTTGAGGATGCCCATCGCTACATCTATGTCTTTACCACGTATAAGTTTTAAAACATTTACAACCTTTCGTGGTGACACGCGTATATATTTGAGGTGTGCTACAGCTTCCATTTATCTATTTTTGACCTCCGTATGTTCTATTTGTTTTAATTGTTCTGCGCTTAAGAGCCTGTGTTGGAGGTCTTAGAGCCTGAATGCCCTCTGAAGGTGCGTGTTGGCGCAAACTCACCGAGCTTGTGGCTTACCATCTCCTCCGTGATATACACCGGAACATGCTTTCTGCCGTCGTGAACGGCTATTGTGTGGCCGACAAACTCGGGATATATTGTCGAGTCACGGCTCCACGTCTTGAGGACCTTCTTCTCGCCTTTTTCGTTCATGGCGCATATCCTTGCATACAGCTTAGGTTCGACATAAGGCGCTTTCTTTAAGCTTCTGCTCATTTATCGTTTGTCCTCCTTATTTGCCGTTTCTGCGCTTCAGAATGAATTTATTCGTGCGCGCGTTCTGCTTTCTTGTCTTATAACCGAGAGCAGGCTTGCCCCACGGTGTAAGCGGACCGGGATGTCCGATCGGAGCTTTACCTTCACCACCACCATGCGGGTGATCGACCGGGTTCATGACTGAACCGCGAACTGTCGGGCGTATTCCCATATGACGCTTTCTACCGGCTTTGCCTATCTTAACGTTCTGATGATCGATATTGCCTACCTGACCGATCGTAGCGCGGCAATCAAGGCGTATATATCTCATCTCACCGGAGGGGAGACGTATTGCTGCATAGCCGTTCTCTTTCGAGAGAAGCTGGGCCTGAGAGCCTGCAGCGCGTACAAGCTGTGCTCCCTTACCGGGGTAAATTTCGATGTTGTGGATATACGTACCGTCCGGTATGTTTGCCATCGGGAGTGTATTGCCCGGTTTGATATCAATATTTGCGCCGGAATAGAGAACGTCTCCATCCTTAACGCCAACAGGAGCTATGATATAGCTCTTCGTACCGTCTTCATACTTAAGAAGGGCGATATATGCACTGCGGTTAGGATCATATTCGATACCGATAACCGTTGCAGGACCTTCCTTCTGACGCTTGAAGTCTATTATGCGGTATTTAACCTTATTACCGCCGCCCTTATGACGTACTGTTATCTTACCGGCGTTGTTGCGTCCGGCTTTCTTCTTCTTTATGACAACAAGCGTCTTTTCAGGTGTAAATTTCGTGATCTCCTCAAATGACGCAACTGTCATATTGCGTCTACCGGGAGTTATCGGCCTATATTTTATCGTTGCCACTTTTCAATTCCTCCCGTCATCAATATAGCCCTTCAAAGAACTCTATCGGCTTTGAGTCCTTCTTGAGCGTTACAATTGCTTTCTTCCACGCAGAGGTGTAGCTATAATGCTGACCGTATCTCTTCGGCTTTCTCTTCATTGAGACAGTGTTGACACTTTCAACCTCAACACCGAAAAGTTTTTCAACGGCAGTCGCGATCTCCGGCTTTGTAGCTTTTCTCGCAACTTTAAATGTGTATTTCTTATCGCTCATCCTCGCCATGCTTGCTTCTGTAATAACAGGAGCAAGGATAATATCTTCTGCGTACTTCATTATGCGTAAACCTCCTCAATTTTTTCGACCGCGCCGCGCGTCACAATGAAGGAGTCGCAATTGATGATGTCAAAAGCGTTGAGAGTGTTGTATGAAGCTGTTTTAACATTCGGGATGTTTGCGAATGACTTAAGTGTCATCTTATCAGCTTCATCAAGAACGACAAGAGCTTTCTTCTTTGCGCCGACAGCAGCAAGCATGTTGGCCATCGTCTTTGTCTTGTAATCCTCGGACACAATCTTGTCAACAACAATCATGTCGCCGTCAGCAACTTTTGAGGAAAGTGCACTGTACAACGCAATACGCTTTACCTTTTTATTAATGGTGACACGGTAGCTACGAGGCTTCGGCGCGAACACTATGCCACCGTGAGTAAACTGGGGAGCACGGCGAGAACCTTGTCTTGCACGTCCTGTACCCTTCTGTCTCCAGGGCTTTCTGCCGCCACCCGAAACTTCCGAGCGAGTCAGCGCGGACTGCGTACCCTGCCTTTGGTTGAGCAGATACGCTCTAACGTATGAATGGAGGACCGCGCCGTTTACCTCGGCAGCGAATATTTTATCGGACAGGGCGATTTCACCGACTTCACGGCCCGCCATGTCTACGACTTTTAAGTTTGGCATTTCTTATTCCTCCTCTTCCTCAGGCTTTAACGCTGTCGCGAATAAAAACGATTCCGCCCTTCGCACCGGGAACAGCTCCCTTGACGGCTATAAGGTTCTTCTCCGCGTCAACCTTTATAACGGTAAGGTTTTGAACGGTTACTCGTTCATTTCCGTACTGGCCTGCCATCTTTTTGTTTTTAAATACTCTCGACGGTGTCGAGTTGGCACCCATAGAACCGACTTCGCGGTGTACAGGGCCTGTACCGTGTGACATTCTGATTATGTGATGTCCCCATCTCTTAACAGCGCCAGTAAATCCACGGCCTTTTGTTATGCCTGTAACATCAACTTTTTCACCAGGCGCAAATGTATCGACCGAAACCACGTCGCCGACAGAATACTTGTCAGCGTCATCAAGTCTGAATTCTTTCAGATGGCGCTTGACTGTAACTCCGGCCTTCTTAAAGTGACCGGCCTTGGGTTTTGAGACTTTGCTTTCCTTCATATCAAGGAAGCCGAGCTGCACGGCACTATAACCGTCGTTTTCGGCAGTCTTCTTCTGAACTACAGGGCACGGTCCAGCTTCAATGACTGTTACCGGAATCATGTTGCCGGCTTCGTCGAAAATCTGGGTCATACCAAGCTTTTTACCGATAATGCCTTTTTTCATTTTACCTGTATTTCCTCCGTCAGGTTATTGGTTGGCGCGTTAGTTTCGCAGGGCGCCACCCCGCACGCGTCAACATGACCTTTTCCAGCAAACGCTTACAATTTAATATAAGTATTTGCTGATATTGGCTTATTTACAGCTTCTTCACCGAAATGTCGTGATCAGAGCTTGAACTGAACATCAACACCAGCGGGAAGCTCGACCTTCATAAGCGCATCAACCGTTTTCTGAGACGGTTTTTTGATTTCGATCAGGCGCTTGTGGGTTCTCTGCTCAAACTGCTCACGGGAGTCCTTATACTTATGGACAGCGCGCAGTATCGTTACGATTTCCTTTTCTGTGGGGAGCGGTATCGGTCCGGAAACCTCTGCGCCATTTCGCTTAGCCGCTTCAACTATCTTTGCAGCAGCTGCATCCACAAGCGTGTGATCGTAACCTTTCACGCGAATTCTGATCTTGTCGCTTGCCGACATGTTTCATCCTCCTTGCTATTTCGTTTCACGGAGGGCGATGCTGTACACGGCGCCGTGTGTATGTTTGCCACTCCAAAAAACGAATCCGCAGCTTACAGTCTATGGTGACCATAAGCACATCGGATGCATCAAATACTAATTAAAGTGTCAGCGCATCACACACGTTCTGTGTAAACTCTGGTCCGCCCGGCTCAAGGCCGGACATACTCCGCGGAAATTCCCCGCCGAAACGGTGGCAACCTTCCGCATCATCGCACACCAAGCTCATCTATTCTATCACGTGTTTCTTTGAATATCAAGTTTTTTTTATATTTTTATCGTACAATATCAAATTTTATATGTAGAAATTTATTGGTTTCAGACGGTGCATTTTTGTATATTATGTACAATCCCGTCATATCGTCACGTGTACCATACACGAAAGTGCACCCGGGAGGTGGTTCCCCTCCCGGGTGCACTGTATTCAAAACAACAGTATCTGATTTAATTGCTTATTTAAATCAGCCTGTATAAACCTGCTTCAGAACACCATCGACATAGCCGTATACGGCGTTCGGCTTAACGATGAGGGTTACATGATACCATTGATTCATCTCGTACTTATCGTCGATCTGTGTTCCGGTAGACTTAGATCCTTCGAAGATTGTTTCGTAAGCCGTCTTGCTATTGCCCCAACCACCGAGGTTCCACATGACGTAGTTCTTATCGTCTTTACCGTTGAAGAATACAAGCCATGCTTCGGCACCGCTGTCACGGCGTACGTCAACTTCAATTGTGTAGTTCGTATAATTTTGATTGCCTATACTGTCAGCAACCATGACAACGCAGCCGGAATATGCTGCAGTATTGAGCTTCAGAACCTTGCCATGCTCTTCATCATCATCCTCAATTACCCAGTAATCGGTCCAGGCATCGATAGTGCCCCAGCTACCGCCACTATACTGCTTCGGAACGAAATCTCTTGTAAGAGACTCAGGATCGCTGAAGTCGTTCTGATAAAGGATTTCGCCAGTCTCATTGCTCTTAACAACGAGGTTATCCCAAGACTGAGCTGTCAGCCATGAACCGAGACCGACGCCGCCCCAGTATGCATCTTCCGGATCATACTCTTTGTAGAGCGAGAATATCAGCGTGCTGGCTACATAAATATCGATATCTTCGCGCTTCATGTTAATGCCTACCGCGAACCACTCATCAAGCTTTGCCTTGTACGGCATGGAATCAACAAGAGACTTGTTGCCATTTTCAACACGATAGACATTTAGTTTGGTGTTGTTTTCTGCACCAATCTCAAGTGCAAAGTAATTCTTCGAATCAACGTAACCGAAGTAAATTACAGCACCACCCTGGCCAATGTCACTGATCATGACTCTGACCGAATATTGCAGATAGTTCCACTTTGGATCGCCAAAGTAAACGAGCGATCCGACTGATGACGGATCTTCAAATGCCAAAACATAATCCGCCTCGGCACCTTCTGCCTCTTCAAGAGCTTTTACTGAAAAGTCATTTGTGTCCTTATCCCATGAATATCCGGAATAGACATCGTAGTTCATGCCTTCAAGCGGATTTTCACCGGAAAAGTCGTTCTCGTAAAGTACTAACTTGTTTTTAATTGACGAAATCTTGATTTTGTCGAAATAAACAGTAGCACCAAGCGATCCTACACCTGCAGCGCCCGGGAACTTAGCGTCCGGATCAGGTTCATATGTAGGTTCAGTTTCTTCTTCCGTATCCTTCTCGTCATCTGACGGTTGAGTATTGGAACCCGGAGCATCCGTGTCATCCGTCAAAGATTCGATCGGAGTTTTGTCACCATCGCCACAGCCGTAAATAGCCAGTGGCATTACAAGCATCAGAATCGCAAGGAATAATGCTGTAATTTTTTTGTTCATTTTTACCTCCATGCAAATTAAAAAATTTCGTTATATAAGAATGGAGTCCATTATATAAGACTGTCCTCCAGTTCTTATTGTTCCATTTTGTGGACAAATATTGCTGTAAATGTAATTTTAATGCACACGATGATATTTACTTGTGCATTTTTATAGTAAATGTTTACAACAATACACAAAATGACAACTCGTTTTTGTATTATATATCATATCACACGCACTTTATAAAGTCAACAAGAATCAATCTGATTTATTAATACAATTTATATAAAATATGAATTAGATTTCTTAATAACCATTAATTTGTTTCAGTTTTATAAAAACAACACTAATATACATCTTTAATATGTAGCATTAGTATAAAACATTGCCGATATTATTGTAACAATTCCTTTATAATTACTTCATTTTCATCACCGTATGATATGCATGACACCTTTGCGTGAATTTATCTTACCTCTCACAAATGATAATGTTAGCGCATAAATAATCACTATCATTTATATTAGCAGAGTTTATGCCATTTTCACCCCTCTTAAAAATTATTCACTTAAATTTTAAATTATTTATAATTATTCATCCTTTTATACTTTTAGTTGAAATTCTATAAAATAATTTTCTTTGAAAGGCTTATATTGTCTGTTATTCCGAAATTGATAAAATGTGTTGATTTGAATATTTATTTGTGATATTCTTACTAAAAATTAAATTTAAAAAATGTTAGGAGGCTGCGAAAATCCATGAAGACAAAAAGCATTTTCACTGGTGTTGCAACTGCTTTAATTACACCAACAACGAAAGACGGTGTGGATTATAAAAAATGCGGCCTTCTAATTGACCGTCAAATTGAAGCCGGAATAAATGCACTTGTTATATTAGGTACGACAGGCGAAAGCTCCACTCTTTCTGGTGCCGAACGCCGCGAAGTCATGCGTTTCGCCGTCGAACACACAGCAGGGCGCGTCCCTGTGATCTGCGGAACAGGCTGTAACAATATTCAAACGGCAATTAAGCAAACCGAGTATGCTTCAAGCATTGGCGCAGATGCCGTTCTCGTCGTCACCCCTTATTACAATAAAGCTACTCAACGCGGTCTTGTTGAAAGTTACTTTGCAATCGCTGACGCAAGCACAGTACCGGTCATTCTTTATAACGTACCGTCAAGAACCGGTGTTTCAATCGAACCGGAAACATACCTGAAGCTCGCGCAACACCCGCGCATTGTCGCTGTAAAGGAAGCATGTGGAAATATTTCACGTGTTGCTGATACTCTTGCCCTGGCCGGCGACATGCTTGATGTATATTCAGGGGAAGACGATCAAATCGTGCCGATACTTTCCCTTGGCGGCAAGGGTGTTATTTCTGTACTTTCAAATGTTGTTCCTGAAGTCGTTGTCGATATGTGCGACAGCTTTTTCGCCGGCAATATACAGCGGGCTTCTCAGCTTCAATTGAAGTACTTACCGCTCATAAGAGCTCTATTTTCAGAGGTAAATCCGATACCGGTAAAGGCAGCAATGTCAAAGCTTGGCTATTGCGAGAATTATCTGCGCTTACCGCTCACTCCTATGGAAGACGGGGCGCGTGAAAAACTTTTCGCCTGCATGCGTAAACTTGGCATAATTGCTTGATTTGTTATCATTTATTATAATGCGGCAGGTGAAAAATGAATATGAAGATTATTGTAAACGGCGCCGGCGGGCACATGGGACGTGAAGTTGTCCGCCTGATTCAAACAGGACATAGAGATGCTACTCTTGCGGCTGCTGTAGATCCGGTCGGCGGAGAAGGCTTTTACACGTCGCTTTTCGCTTATGAAGGAAACGCGGACTGCATAATAGACTTTTCACACCATACATCAGCCGGTGTTTTAACGGAGTATGCCACAAGACGTGGCATACCTCTCGTCATTGCAACGACAGGTCACACCGAAAGTGAAAAACGCTACATCAATCAGGCTGCGCGTTATATTCCCGTATTTTATTCCGGGAACACATCGCTCGGCATTGCTGTCTTGCGCGGCCTTGTACGCCAAGCGGTTGAAATGTTCCCCGGCGCAGATATTGAAATAATCGAGCGCCATCATAACAGAAAGATTGACGTACCATCGGCAACAGCGCTGATGCTTGCTGATTCGGTGAAATCCGTACGGCATAATGCCGTACCGCTTGTCGGTCGTCACAATGATGGCGTGCGCAGCAGAAATGAAATTGGTATTCACTCGCTTCGCATGGGCAATACTGTCGGTATTCATGAAGTTATAATATCAACAGCTTACGAAACGCTGACACTGCGCCACGAAGCGCACGACCGTGCACTTTATGCGGAGGGCGCTCTCACTGCCGCCGAGTTCATTATCGGTAAAAAGCCCGGTCTTTATAATATGAGCGATATTTTCGGTTAAGATCGTGGAGGAGACGGCATTACCATATGGATGTACACACAAGCATGAACGCTAATCGTATAACAGAAATCCGCTTCACAAAGATGCACGGTATCGGGAACGATTATATATATATTGATTGTACAAACGGCGAGCCATCTGACCCGCCCGCTCTTGCGCGGGCGATGTCCCCTCGCCGTTTTTCTGTCGGCTCCGACGGGCTTATTCTCATTTGCCCGTCAGACGTCGCCGACGCTAAAATGCGCATGTTTAACGCCGACGGTAGCGAGGGCAAGATGTGCGGCAACGGCATACGCTGTGTCGGCAAGTTCATTTACGATAAAGGGATAAAACGAAAACGTTCGCTTGATATCGAAACAAAAAGCGGTATCAAGCATCTCGAACTATCAATCGGAAAAGACGGACTCGTAGATTCCGTACGAGTCGACATGGGCAAATACTCAATTCTGCCGGCAGATATACCGGTTTTAAGCGACAAACCGCTTATCTCATCGCCAATTGTTGTTGACGGGCGCGAATATCGTGTCACGGCTGTATCAATGGGCAACCCCCACGCTGTCATTTTTGTTGATGACACAGAAAATCTCCCCCTTTCGCAGATAGGACCGCTTTTTGAACATCACCATATTTTTCCGGAGCAGACGAACACTGAATTTGTCCGGTTAATTGACGAAAAAACGCTTCTTATGCGAGTATGGGAGCGCGGCAGTGGGGAAACTTTTGCCTGCGGAACCGGTGCATGTGCCGTCGTTGCAGCATCAATTGAAAACGGCATATGCCGAGCTGGTGATGAGATAACTGTAAAACTGCTCGGTGGTGACCTTAAAATAACATGCCTTGACGACCACACCGTTTTTATGACCGGTCCTGCGACAACAGTATATGAAGGAGTTTATTACTATGAGCATTAAGCTTAATGATAATTATAATAATGTAAAGAAAAGTTACCTTTTTTCAGAAATCGGGCGGCGCGTGCGTACTTACCGCGAAGCTCATCCGGATTCAAACGTCATAAGTTTAGGGATTGGCGACGTTACGCTTCCGCTGACGCCGACAGTCATAGCTGCGCTTCATTCCGCAACAGATGAAATGTCAAAAAAAGAGACATTCCGCGGATATGCACCGGAGTATGGTTATGATTTCGCGCGCGATGCCATTGTGTCACATTACGCCGAATATGGCGTCACACTGTCGCCTGATGAAATATTCGTAAGCGACGGGGCAAAGAGCGACCTCGGCAACATTGTCGAAATTTTCGGTGATAATGAAGTCTTGATCCCCGACCCTGTTTACCCTGTAAACTATGATTCGAACGTAATGAGCGGCCGCCGCATCTCTTTTATAAACGCAACGAAAGAGAATAATTTTCTGCCGATGCCTGACGAGCTCCCTCGCCGCAGCATGATTATTTATATGTGCTCTCCAAACAACCCGACAGGCGCTGTATATTCAAAAGAACAGCTTAAAAAATGGGTTTCATTCGCGCGTGAGACAGAATCGGTCATCATTTTCGACTCAGCATATGAGGCGTACATCAGCGGCAACTACCCGCACAGCATATATGAGGTTGACGGTGCAAAATCATGCGCCATTGAGATATGCAGTTTATCAAAAACAGCCGGCTTTACCGGCGTCCGCTTCGCATGGACTGTTATGCCGTCTGAACTGATAATAAACGGCGTACAACTTGCCCAGATGTGGGCGCGACGGCAGGCAACGAAATTCAACGGCGTATCATACATCATACAGCGTGCCGCTGCAGCGGCTCTTTCACCTGAAGGTATGGCTGAATGCCGCGAGCTTGTAAGCTATTATATGAAAAACGCATCAATCCTCTCCTCCGTTTTGAAGGAAAAAGGCATCTGGTACACAGGCGGCGTCTCATCACCCTATCTGTGGCTCAAGTGTCCCGACGGTTATGATTCGTGGAGCTTTTTTGACTACCTTTTGAACAATGCAGAAGTTGTCGGTACCCCCGGTTCCGGTTTTGGCGCACAGGGGGAAGGATATTTCCGTCTTACCTCATTTGGCAGCCGTGAAGCAACGGAAGAAGCTGCTTCCCGGCTGAGGAGAGTGCTTTAATATAGTATAATAAGGAAGAAAAAATAAAATGATATGCAATAATATCTCAGTTAACGAAAAAGGACACCTCACCTTTGCAGGGCAAGACACTACCCTTCTTGCTGAGCGTTACGGAACGCCACTTTATCTGCTTGATGAAGACAGAGTTCGCGAAAACTGCCGTACTTACGTCCGTTCACTGAGCGAAAACTTCTCTGACTCCCTCCCGCTTTACGCAAGCAAAGCACTTTGCTTTAAGAAAATATATAATATAGTAGCCGACGAGGGCATGGGCATTGATATCGTTTCATCAGGGGAACTTTATACTGCTGTAAAGGCAGGTTTCCCTATGGAGCGCGCTTATTTCCACGGCAATAATAAAACTCCGTATGACGTTGCATTTGCAATGGAGCATGGCGTCGGATATTTTGTCTGTGATAACCCATCAGAGCTTAAACTAATCGATAACGAAGCAGCAAGGCGAGGAATCCGCCAGAAAATTCTTCTCCGCTTAACACCGGGAATCGATCCGCACACGCATAAAGCGATAACAACAGGCAATATTGACTCAAAATTCGGCGAAGCAATTGAAACAGGACAAGCTGAAGATTTCGTTGCCGCAGCACTTTTGTGTAAAAATATCGATGTACGCGGATATCACTGCCACATCGGCTCACAGATATTTAATGACGGGCCATTTTCGGCGGCGGCTATAAAAATGCTGAGGTTTTCCGCTATAATAAAAAGAAAGTATGGCTTTGAAGCGCCGGAGCTTAACCTCGGCGGTGGATTTGGCGTGCGTTACATCGAACAGCACCCGAAAATCGACTGTGCGGCTGAAATTAAGAAGCTGGCTGTTACAATCAAAAATACATGTGCCACGCTCGGTCTGCGCGAACCAAAGATACTGATGGAGCCAGGTCGGAGCATTGTTGCCGACGCAGGCATGACGCTTTACACCATCGGCTGTGTAAAAGAAATACCGGGGTTTAAAAATTACGTATCAGTTGACGGTGGCATGGCGGACAACCCCCGGTACGCCCTTTACCAAGCTGAATATACTGCTTACATCGCCAACCGTGCGGCACAGAGAGGCAACTTTGTCTGCACGATTGCAGGCTGCTGCTGCGAAAGCGGCGATATAATCGGGGAGAATTTTGTTCTGCCGAAGCCCAGCCCCGGTGACATACTTGCCGTTTGTACCACGGGCGCATATAACTATTCGATGGCGTCAAATTATAACCGATTGCCACGCCCGCCGATTGTAATACTCCGTGGCGGTGAGTCTTATATCGGCGTCAAGCGTGAAACATTTGATGACCTAATCGCAAACGATGTATAAAACAATGCATAAAAAGACGCGGCGGTTCCGCGTCTTTTTTTTTTACTTATTTGCTTTATAAATCAGCCAGCTTATGCTCACGGCTCACACTTCCGTCGCATACCCGGCGCCATGTGAAGGTGCCGTCCTCGTATATGATATAGCTGTTCTCAGAATCAGACTTTGGAATTGAGACAGAACCGGGGTTTATATAAAGTACCCCTTCTCTTTCGGTGCATTCCGGGACGTGTGTATGCCCAAAGAGAAGCACCGTTCCGGGTTGAGGCTCGGGCACAAGCGACGGGTCGTTTGCATGACCGTGCACCGCATACATGACACGCTTTCCATCATAGATGACAGCATAGCTGGCCATTATGGGAAAGTGCAACATAAGAGTGTCAACTTCCGCATCACAATTACCGCGAACAGCGATTATTTTTGACGCTTCTTCGTTGAGAAGACTGGCGACTTCTGCCGGTGCGTAGTCGCGCGGGAGCGCGTTACGCGGCCCGTGATAGAGTATATCGCCGAGAAGCAACATATGTGTTGCGCCTGACTCGCGAAAATGCTCAACTAAAAGCTTACAAAAGTACGCTGAACCATGCAGGTCAGAAGCTATAAACAGTTTCATGTCACACTCTCCCACCTTTTATTCTTACTTTATTGCTTCGCAGGCCGGCAGAACCTTCTCACGGAAGAAATTGCGCGCTTCATCGGCTGTTATTGTGTACTTCGTGCCGTTAAGCGACACAGAAACACCGGGCTTTGAGCAGTTTTTCATGCAGAAATCAGCGTGGAAATCGATCTTGTCGTGCAGGTTATACTCCTCGATCAAATGTGTAAATGACTGAACGACGTTATATGCGCCGGCGAGGTGACAAACGCTACCTATGCATACCGAAAGATCAACCATTTCCATTTTCTCAACCCTCATCCTTTCCATGTGAGCAGCAACCGTAATGAACGTGAAGCAGCTCGTGAACACGCCCCTTGAGTATGCCGCTGTAAAGCGACATCATGAGCGGGTTTTCCTCAGAACGTCTGATACCGGATACGCGGTCAGCAGCATAAAGGCCTTCCCCGCGCTCACGGCGGCCACGCATTGAAGCAAGCGGCTGTCCGGCTCCGTTTACACAACCGCCGGGGCAAGCCATAACCTCAACAAGGTCAAAGTGTTCGCCATTCTTAACGCGCTCGATGATCTTTTCTGCATTATGAAGACCGCTGACAATAGCAATGCGAAGTGTTTTATCGCCATACGGGAGTTCTAATTCTTTGATTCCATCCATACCGCGAACGCCGGAAGCGGCAGTCGCCGTGAGCGACGCGCGTGACTTGTCAGTTGTAACGCGGCGAAGAACAGCTTCGGTTACGCCACCCGTTACACCAAATATAACACCGGCGCCGGACATAGTGCCAAACGGCATATCAACGGCCTCGGGTTCAATCTCATCAAAGATGATACCGGATTCTTTTATCATTCTGACGAGCTCCTGCGTCGATATAACGGCGTCAACATCCGGTTTGCCATCACGCTTGAATTCAGGGCGTTCGGCTTCAAACTTCTTTGCTGTACACGGCATGACAGCCACGTGGAAAAGATCTTTTGACGAATGTTTGCTTTCCTCTTTTAGTATTGATGCAAACATCTGCATCGGGGAGCGGCAAGTCGAAACATTCGGCATAAGCTCGGGATACTTTCTTTCTACAAAGTTTATCCATGCCGGGCAGCATGAAGTAAAGAGCGGGAGCTTTTCACCGGATTCAAGCCTACCTATAAACTCTTCGGATTCTTCAAGAACCGTCAGGTCTGCAGCAGTCGATGTGTCATAAACCTCATCAAAACCGATTCTGTGCAGAGCGGCAACGATTTTACCCATCGCGTTGTCGCCTTCCTTCATGCCGAATTCACGGCCGAGAGCAACGCGGACAGCCGGTGCTATCTGCACGGAAACCTTTGTGTTGCCGGAACGCAGAGCAGCCCATACGCGGTCGGTATCGTTTCTTACAGTAATTGCTCCTGTCGGGCAAACAGCCGCACACTGACCGCAGCCAACGCAGGGAGATTCGGAAATCGGCTTATTAAACGCCGTGCTTATTCTCATCTTCGAGCCACGGTAAGCGTAATCTATTGCACCGACGTTTTGAATTTCGTTGCACATGCGTACGCAGTCACCGCAAAGTATGCACTTGCTGGGGTCGCGCACGATGCAGGGTGATGAAGTGTCACGCTTTTGCTCAGGGGCAGTGTTCGGGAAGCGGACACCCTCAATATTAAAGCGTATAGCAAGCTCCTGCAGTTTGCAGTTTCCGCTCTTTTCACATGTTGTGCAGTCACGGCAGTGGTTTGCAAGCAGAAGCTCAAGAATCATCTTGCGATATTTGCGAAGACGCTCGGAATTTGTCTTTATAGACATACCGGGACGGGGCGGCGTTGAGCAAGCAGCTTCAAGCACACCGCGTTCGTTTTCTACCATGCACATACGGCATGCGCCGTATACGGAAAGTTCGGAATAATAGCAGAATGTCGGCATGCTGATACCGACTTTACGGATCAGCTCAAGTAGATTCTTTTCGTTCCCGATTTCTACCGGGATGCCGTCAATAGTCATTGTTGCTCGGCTCATCGTCAGCCCTCCTTAATAGCATGGAACGGACATGAATTGACACAAGCTTCGCATTTTATGCACTTGGACTGGTCAATCACAAATGGTTCCTTTATTTTACCTGATATTGCACCCACAGGGCATACACGCGAGCACTTTGAACAGCCGCGGCAAAGCTCTGGGTCAATTGTTATCTTAATTAAGCTCTTGCACCTACCTGTCGGGCAAACGCCATTAACGTGTGCAACATATTCGTCGCGGAAGTACTGAAGCGTACTGCGGACAGGGTTCGGCGCTGTTTTGCCAAGACCGCAAAGCGCCGTCGAGATAATCATATCCGCAAGCTCGGAGAGTGTATCAATGTCACTTTCCTCACCCTTACCTGCTACAATTCGCTCAAGTATTTCAAGCATACGCTTTGTACCTTCACGGCACGGCACGCACTTACCGCATGACTCGTTTTGAGTGAAGTTCATAAAGAAGCGGGCAACTTCAACCATGCACGTATGCTCGTCCATAACGACAAGTCCGCCGGAGCCGATAATAGCCCCAACATTTTTAAGCGAATCAAAGTCAAGCGGCAGGTCAAGATGCTCCTTTGTCAAGCATCCACCTGACGGCCCGCCAATCTGAACTGCTTTAAATTCAGCGCCACCGCGGCAGCCGCCGCCGATGTCATATATAATTTCGCGGAGCGTCGTACCCATCGGAACTTCAATAAGTCCGGTGTTTTCAATATTTCCTGTCAGCGCGAATGCCTTTGTACCTGTATTGTTCGGACTGCCGTATGATGAGAACCATGCGGCACCGCGGTTGATTATCTGCGCGACGTTTGCATACGTTTCTACGTTGTTCGGTACTGTCGGCTTGCCAAAAAGCCCGCGCTCAACAGTCAGCGGCGGACGCACACGCGGGAATCCGCGCTCGCCCTCGATGGAGCTTATAAGTGCTGTTTCTTCGCCGCATACAAACGCACCTGCGCCACGGTTGATGTGGATTTCAAAATCAAAGCCTGAACCTAAAATGTTTTTACCAAGCAAACCAATTTCTTTTGCCTGATTTATAGCATTTTTGAGTCTGTTAACCGCCATCGGATACTCGGCGCGAACATAAATATAGCCTTCAGTTGCACCTGTCGCAACGCCGGCAATGAGCATACCCTCAATAACCCTATGCGGGTCGCCTTCCATAATGCTTCTGTCCATGAAGGCGCCGGGGTCGCCCTCGTCACCATTGCAAAGGATATATTTCTGATCAGCCTGCAGCTTGCGAACGGTTTCCCACTTGATACCAGCCGGGAAGCCGGCGCCGCCACGTCCGCGTAAACCGGACGCCTTGATTTCAGCGACGATTTCGTCACCGGTCATATCGAATAAAGCTTTTTCAAGAGCTGAATAACCGCCGACAGCTATGTATTCGGTTATAGATTCAGCATCTATATGGCCGCAGTGTTCAAGAACAACTCGCGTCTGCTTTTTGTAAAACGGGATATCTTCCTGACGCGGATATATCTGACCGTTTTTACGGTACGCAAGACGCTCGACAAATTCACCGCCTATAATTGTCTTGTCAATTATTTCTTCACAGTCCTCAATCTTTACTTTTGTATAAAGCCAGCCTTGAGGCTCTACCCTTACAAGCGGTCCCATTTCGCAGAAGCCGTGGCATCCGCATCTCTTAAGACCAACAGTCTCGTCATGTGCTTCAAGTTGAAGCTCGACTGAGTAAGGAAGCCCCTTTTCCTTCATGAGCTCGGAAAGTCTTTCATATATCTTGAGTGAGCCGCCGGCTACGCAACCTGTACCGGCACATACAAGCAATTTTCTTTTCTGTGCTTCGAGCGCACTCATAGCAGCTTCGCGATATGAGTCAAGCTCGGCTCTCGTCTTAAGTATTTGCAAGTTCAAGTTCCTCCCTCAGAGTTTTAATCAGTTCTGACGCTTTATCCGGCGTCATCGCGGGATGGACGACATCATTTACCGTAATGACAGGTGCAAGCCCGCACGCGCCAAGGCATGATACAGTCTCAACTGTGAAATTGAGGTCATCTGTCGTCTTCTTAGAGGCCGAAAGGCCAAGCTCCGAGCGAAGTCTCTCAAGTATCGGGATTGAATTTCTCACGTGGCATGCTGTGCCGTCGCAAACCTTTATTACGTATTTTCCCTTTGGTTCAAGAGAAAAGTTTTCATAAAACGTTGCAACGCTATATGCCTTCGCTTCGCTCACACCGAGCTTTTCTGCGATACGCGGAAACACCTCCCTCGGTATATAGTGGTAGTGCTCCTGGATTTCCTGCAATATCGATATAATCGCACGCGGATTGTGTCCGTTTTGTTCGATTATTTTATCGACTACAGTGAAATCGAACTGTTTCGACATATAAATCCTCCATTAAAAATAATTGACCTTAATTTTTTTACCCATTTCCTCAAGACATCCGATAAGCTCCTCAACAAGCTTCATTTTTATGCTGAATCCGATCGGAAGATCCGGGTTTTGATGAGCAGGGTTTACAGCAGTTCCGATAAAGAAATTTATATCTGTTGCATCTTCAAAGAGCATACGCGCTACAAGCGAAGCTCCGTCTTTTTTATAGCTCCATTTTTCATATGAGCTGTTATCTAAAAGGTAATTTTTCGCATATTCAAGCACACGGCTGATTGTTATAATTCCCTCGGTTACAAGGTCTACCCCTTCGATTTCCGCTGTCGGCGGTATATCAGGATCGTGGTAGACGAGCTTTGTTTTTATAGGCTTACCGAGGTATTCCGCAGCAATACTCGATGTCGTACCTCCGCATATGATGTGCTTGCCTTCACGCGAGAAAAACAAAGACATCATGCGCTCGCAGTCGTCCGGGTTTCTGGGCGGCCCGATACAGATATTTATCTGCAAACGCTCGCGGATTCTCACAGCGCACACCGTAGCATCATCGCCTACGTTGCCGTTATAAAGACGCATCGTTTCCGCTGAAAGTATCGTTGCAAGTGTTTTTGCCGTAAAGTTGGCTTTGGTGTAAGGTGCCATAAACGCCGCTATGTCTTTGCGTCCCCAGCCGAAGTTGTACGACACACCGACACCGGCATGTTCGATTCCGTCGCTTATTAAAAGATAAACATCGTCTTTTTCAAGTGTCAGTTCGGAATAGCGTATCGACTTACCGTCGATTATCCTTGTTTCATACGGGAATTCGACCATTTTGCCGCCGCGAAGAAGTATTACACCGGGATTATCGTACTGTATGATACGTGTTTTCCCGTCAGATGAAATATGCATTATTGTAAAAGTCGAGTATGCAATACCCCGGACAGAGCAGACCGGCAGTGTAGCCGTAATTGTCGAAACAGCCTCAGACAGCGGAAGCCCCGACGCTATCATTGTTGATATAATTCTCGAGGTCAGTGTCGATAAAATGTTTGCTTTTACTCCGCTGCCAAGTCCATCGGCTAAAACAATCACGGTTGACGTGTCATCCGTGCTGCGTACAACCTCAACATTGTCTCCGCAAAGCTGCTCTCCGGTGTGACATAAGGATACGAAACCGACATCAGCAAATAGCTGTGCTATTTTTTTGTCTTTATTTACTTGTGTCTTGATCGTATCCGTCCTTATGTTCATTAATAATCGTCTCCTTGAGCTTTGATAACGCTATTTTTGTCTCCGCTGCCGTTTCGCCAAGAAGAGATGCAATTTCGTGGACTATCCGAAGCTGACGCTCGACGACTTCGTCAGCAACCTCAACAGTTTTTCTGCCAAGCTCCTCTTTTTTACGGCGCTCTTCCTCGGCATCGGTGACATCGCGCAAAATACCTATCAGTATACGCGATTTCTTGTCATGAACAACTGTAACCTCGAGATATTTTTCGTATTCGGGATAATAATTGAGCTTATCACGAACAACGGCAGCCCCTGACAGTGTATCGGTAAATGGAAGCGGATCGAAAATGCGCACAATCAGCTCGCCTAAAACATCACTTTTCTGACGAACGCCAAGCATACGCATGGCAGCAGGATTGATATCCTGTATTTCCATGTCTTCATTTACGACAATGATGCCGTTCGGGTTGTTTCTTACAATCGTATCAGAAAACCTCTCCGCCTTTTCCATCAGATAAGGCAGGCACATGCTGATGTCAGCCTTACCTTCAAGGACAGCGATAGCCTTTTCACGGCACGTCGGATAACCGCATGAACCGCAGTTGAGTTCATCTTCCGGCTTTGTCTTACCGGTAAGTCGCAGAACGTCGAGAATTTCCGCTTCTGTCGGGGTATATTTTTCTCTTGATATGTTTGTATGTACGGTCAGGAGCCTTGCATTTGATATGTCGTCTGTCGGAAAATCATCTTTTCCGGCATAATTGACGATATCGCGGTAGTGACGAACAGGTGCGTTTTTATATTTCTCCATTATAGGACCGCCAATACAGCTTCCTGAGCACGCCGACATTTCAATGAAGCACTTGCCAAGCCCACCGGCTTCAATATCGTGAATCGCCGCTATGCAGTTATCAATACCTGACACCGAAATCCGTGTATATTCACATTCAGCCGGAAAATCCATAGTCTTTATAATGCCACCGTCCGTCGGGAAAATACGCGCACGGCTGTCAGGGCGTCTGTCGGTTTTCTTTTCCAGTGTAATTCCGGACGCCGCCATCATTGACGACAGTTCTTCAAATGTCAAAACGGCGTCAGTGAGACTGTCCTCAGCTTCAGCTTTTTTAGAAAGGCACGGCCCGATGAAAACGACCTTACATCCCGGCATCCGGTGTTTTATATCAATGGCGTGCGCCGCCATCGGGCTGACGACCGGTGCAAGGTATGGAATAACAGCGGGGTGATATTTACGTATCAATAAATTAACGGAGGGGCAGCAGCTTGAAATGAGTATTTCATACTCACCCCTTGAAAGCAGTTCCTCATATTGTCGCTTGACGAGTGTTGCGCCGACAGCCGTTTCCTCTGCATAGCTGAACCCGAGAGCAAATAATGCATGTGACAATGCATCAAAACCGACGCCCTCAAAATAGGCAGCAAAGGATGGCGCCACGCTTGCCACTACCGGTGCATCACCGGCTAAAAGCACGCGTACATATTCTGTTGCATCGGCTATCTCTTTCGCATTTTGCGGGCAAACGACAAAACAATGACCGCACAGTATGCATTCATCTTTAATGACATGAGCTTGCCCCGCAGAGAAACGTATAGCTTTAACCGGACAGTTGCGTATACATTTATAACAGTTTTTGCAGTTGGATTTTTTAAATCTCAAATATTCCTGCACTGACGCCATCCTCCTGCCATCAGGCTCTTGTCTTTTTATTCTGCATATCGATCCGATATACAACAGTCGTCATATATAATGTTGACATGCTGTATTTTTATTTTTCCGTCTTGTTATTCTGCCGTTTTAATATCCCTATGTTACAGTTTTTTGTGCTTTATCGGTTGCTTTAAAAAACCCAAACAAAGCACTATTATATCACTCATACTCGACGACGTCTACCCATCTGCGAAGAAGAGTTTCCTCTCCTTTTTTTCCCTTAACAGATTGCGATGCAGCGACAATCGGTATCCACTTGTTGACGTATCTCCGATCTGTGCCGCTCATCTTGCAGAAAAGCTCAATATATTTCTCCGCAAGCTCCACCTTACCCTCAAGATTGAAAAGCAAGAACGTGCGCGCAACGTCGGCTGAGGCGTTTCCTTGCGTTGCATGAGCCCAGTCGATAATATACGGGGTGCCTTCGTCTGTGATGATTATATTTGTTGGATTGAAGTCGCCATGGCAAAGCTTGTTATGCTTCGGCATACCATCAAGGCGTGTATGAAGCTCGTATTTTATTGTGTCACTGAACGAGGTCAGATCTATTTTCCTGTGCATCTTTTCGGTCAGACGCCCGAGCATCGGGCAGGTTTTTGAATGAACCTCCATCTGAAGCGACACAAAAAGCTTTAAGTATTCGTCCTCGCGCTCAGGATGAAGTTGCATGAGTTCCGCAAGAGTTTTGCCGGGGATGTAGTCGAGAACAATCGCCCATCTCTCGCCGTCCTTACGCACTTCACGTACTTTTGCAATGTTTAAGCCTGTTTCCTCAACACGCGCCTGATTCAGCGCTTCGTTGAGCACCATCGCCTTAGAGTAATCCTCATTAAACGACTTGACTGTACAGTCTCCCTCTCGGTAGATAATTTTTGCCTCTTGTTTTGATATGATTTCTTTCCCTTCGAAGCTCATGGTCACGCCTCACTTTCCGTAATATGCATTTAAGTACATTTGCTTTATTTCCGAGATAAGCGGGTAACGCGGGTTTGCGCCTGTGCACTGGTCATCAAATGCCTGCTCAGACATTTCATCAAGCCGTGCGAGGAAGTCCTCTTCATCCGGTACATAGTCGCGAATCGTCGGCTTAATACCAACGCGCTCTTTAAGTTCGTCAATCTTCTTAATGAGAGCCTCAAGTTTTTCCTCGTCTGTTTTTGCATTGCCGCCGACACCGAGGTAATCAGCTATCTCTGCATAACGGGCAAGAGCATGCGGGTGGTCGTACTGCGGGAATGTACCCATCTTTGTCGGCGCTTCAGCCGCATTGAAACGAATGACTTCGTCTATCATGAGCGCGTTTGCAATACCATGCGGCAGGTGGTGGAAAGCGCCGAGCTTGTGAGCCATAGAATGGCATACACCGAGGAAAGCATTTGCAAATGCCATACCGGCGATTGTTGCAGCATTCGCCATTTTCTCGCGAGCGACATTATCCGGCACTCCTGTGCATGCGCTGTCATATGCGCGTGGCAGATAATCAAATATCATACGCAAAGCGCGAAGCGCAAGACCGTCTGTATAGTCGGTTGCCATAATAGACGCATACGCTTCAAGCGCGTGTACCATTGCGTCAATGCCTGACGCCGCTGTCAGCCCGCGCGGCGCTGTCATCATAAGATCGGCGTCGACTATCGCCATTTTCGGCAGAAGTTCATAGTCAGCAAGTGGGTATTTTATGCCCGTCGTCTGGTCTGTAATAACGGCAAACGGCGTCACTTCACTGCCTGTTCCTGCAGATGTAGGAATGGCGATGAAATAAGCTTTCTCACCCATCTTCGGGAATGTATAGACGCGTTTGCGAATGTCCATGAAGCGAAGGGCCATGTCGTGGAAGTCAACATCCGGATGCTCATAAAGCACCCACATGATTTTACCTGCGTCCATAGCGGAACCACCGCCGACAGCTATTATTACATCAGGCTCAAACGCTGTCATTTCAGCGGCACCGGCCTCGGCACATGCAAGCGTCGGGTCAGGCTCGACATTTGAAAATGTCTTAAATGTTATACCAAGCTCTGTCAGCTTTTTCTCAATCGGCTTTGTCGCACCGCTCTTATAAAGGAACGTGTCGGTAACAATGAAAGCGCGCTTTTTATTTAAAACTGTGCCAAGCTCATTGAGCGCCACGTCAAGGCAGCCCTTTTTGAAATAAACTTTTTCGGGTGCACGGAACCAGAGCATGTTTTCTCTCCTTTCGGCAACCGTTTTTATGTTAAGTAAGTGACGTACACCGACGTTTTCTGATACGCTGTTCCCGCCCCAGCTTCCGCATCCGAGCGTGAGCGACGGTGCAAGACGGAAGTTGTATAAATCACCGATACCGCCCTGTGAGGATGGTGTGTTTACAAGTATGCGGCAGGTTTTCATGCGTGCCTCAAAGCGTGCAAGCTTATCGGCTGCTTTATTTACATCAAGATAAATAGACGCTGTGTGTCCGTAGCCACCGTCGGTTATCAGGCGCTCTGCTTTTGATAATGCGTCGTCGATGTCGGTGGCACGGTACATAGCAAGAACAGGCGACAGCTTTTCGTGCGCAAATTCCTCCGAAAGCTCGACGCTCTCGACTTCGCCTATGAGTATTTTTGTCGTCTCCGGAACTTCAACGCCGGCAAGTGATGCAATTGTGTGAGCTGTCTGCCCGACGATTTTCGCATTGAGCGCGCCGTTTATGATAATCGTCTTTCTTACCTTTTCCGTTTCTTCAGGTGATAAGAAATAGCAGCCCCTGTAAGCGAACTCTTTCTTTACCTTATCATATATAGAATCAAGCACGATAACAGACTGCTCGGACGCGCATATCATGCCGTTGTCGAACGTTTTTGAGTGAATTATAGAGTTGACAGCAAGGATTATATCAGCGCTGTCGTCAATTATCGCCGGTGTGTTGCCGGGTCCGACGCCAACTGCCGGTTTTCCGCTTGAATACGCAGCCTTTACAAGTCCCGGGCCGCCTGTGGCAAGTATTAAGTCGGACTCCTTCATGAGCAGATTTGTCAGATCAAGGCTTGGAACATCAATCCACGCAATTATATCTTCCGGTGCCCCTGCGGCAACTGCTGCTTCAAGTACTATTTTTGCAGCGGCAACAGTCGATTCTTTTGCGCGGGGGTGCGGGCTGATGATAATGCCGTTGCGTGTTTTCAGCGCAAGTAAAGTCTTGAATATTGTTGTCGACGTCGGGTTTGTTGTCGGTATAACAGCGGCAATCAACCCAACCGGCTCGGCTATTTTTTTGTAGCCGGCAGCTTTGTCTTCCTCTATTACACCGCACGTTTTAACATTTTTATAAGTGTTATATATATATTCAGACGCGTAATGATTCTTAATTACTTTATCTTCGACGACACCCATCCCCGTTTCAGCAACTGCCTGCTTCGCGAGCGGAAGGCGCGCGCTGTTCGCGGCAAGCGCCGCGGCGCGGAATATTTCATCAACCTTTTCCTGCGTGAAGTTCGCGTAAATTTGCTGTGCCGCACGTACGCGTGATATCGCCGATTCAAGCGTTTCCACATTGTTAACAATTTCATATGTTCTTACCGTTTTCATAAAAACGAACCAACCCTTCTAAAGAAGCTTAAAATGATTTTACATATGATTATTTAATTAATGTTTTACTTGTCATCATCAACAGATGCAACATTTGATTCTCTTTCCAATACCTCACGGAGAGCCCGTGACAGTACGGCGAGTGACGCCGCCATATTTTCGTTTTGAATCAATATCCCCTCGGGAACATTCAGATGTACGGGAGAAAAATTCCATATAGCACGGACACCACCTTCAATTAAGAGATTGCATACCGATTGTGCTGCCGCTGCTGGAACAGTTATTATCCCGATGTGAATATTCATCCTCTTACATAACTTAACAATTTCATCCGAATGAAACACCGGTATATTTTTTATTTTTGTCCCAACGACAGACTCGGCAACATCAAATGCAGCAACAATATTTAACCCATAATCACGAAAACCCTCGTAGGATAACAGCGCATGGCCAAGAGACCCCGCACCTACAAGGACAGCATCCGTTGAATTGTTATAACCCAAAACAGATTCGATATCACTTATTAGAGTTTTAACGTCAAAGCCTTGTCTTGGCCTGCCGCTTGACGAGCATACGGCTGCAAAATCTTTTCTGACCTGAATTTCTCCATATTTAAAATGCGCAGCTACTGTCGGTGCCGAAACTACTGTACACCCTTCGGCTTCAAGCTTTCTCAAATAGTCGAGATAATATGGCAGTCTCTGTATCGTCTGCACAGACAGCGTTGTCGCATCGCTTCTCCTTTGCATCGCACTCGCTCCTTTTTAAATAGATATCCTGTTATCGATATTATATTATCTATATTGTATTTATGTCAACATACAAAATGTAAAATCATATTGACGAAATATCCTTTAATTGTTGTACAAATCACTAACAAAAAGTGATGATAAGAGTTTCATTCAAAACAATGCTCCCTGCGTGAAATATTTCTCGCAGGGAGTGTTTTGTTTATATAAAAATTAGTTAAACAGTAAACAAAATTTAAACTACACTCAAGCACAGTGTAACATACCCAATTTTCGCGAAAAACACAGCATTTTTTCGCCATTTTGAATGGTAACCATAAACATGAGAGATAATATTTTAAACTAAAATATTATAGGTACGAAGTTTATGGTTTCACTTTGGGAAAAAACATCAGCCATCCCGGGCTTTGATCGACTTGAGGGAGATATAAACACCGATGTTTTAATCATCGGCGGTGGGCTTGCCGGCATTTTATGCGCATATAAGCTAAAGCAGGCAGGGGTTGACTATGTTCTGGTGGAAGCAAACAGGGTTTGCAGCGGCATAACAAAGAACACAACGGCAAAGATCACGTCACAACATGGTTTTATTTACGAAAAACTTATCCGCCAGTTCGGTGAGGATACGGCAAGGCTTTATCTGCGGGCAAATGAGGAAGCTGTTGACAGCTACCGCAAGCTATGCGAGAACATTGACTGTCATTTTGAAGAAAAAGACAATATCATCTACTCGAGAAAAAGTATCAGCAAAGTCAAAAAAGAAATCGACGCGCTCCATACTCTCGGCTACCCTGCCGAAATTATAGATAACTTGCCGCTCCCATTCCCTACATTCGGCGGGGTGAAATTTAAAAATCAGGCACAGTTTAATCCGCTTGAGTTTGTCACCGCTATTGTGCAGGGGCTTCGCATTTACGAACACACGACAGTTCGCGAGCTTATCGGCACAAAAGCCATAACAGACAACGGCAACATCAAAGCAAATAGAATAATTGTCGCAACACACTTCCCTTTCATAAACAAACACGGCGCGTATTTTTTAAAGATGTTCCAGCACCGCTCTTATGTCATCGCACTTGAGGACGCACCACAACTTGATGGCATGTATGTCGATGAAGCGGCAAACGGTCTTTCTTTTCGCAATTACGAAAACCTGCTCTTAATAGGTGGCGGCGACCATCGGACGGGTAAAAAGGGCGGAGGTTGGGGTGAGCTTCGTAGCTTTGCTAAAAAGTACTTCCCCGGCGCCGTCGAAAAATACCACTGGGCGACGCAAGATTGCATAACGCTTGACAGTGTGCCGTATATTGGGCGGTATTCGTCAGGCACGGAAAACTTATACGTTGCCACCGGCTTTAACAAATGGGGGATGACCTCCTCTATGGTCGCCGCAACGCTTCTCACGGATATGCTGTGCGGCAGGAGTAGTCCATACGAAGACGTTTTCAACCCGTCTCGTACAATTCTGCGGCCACAGCTTGCTAAAAACGCCGTTGAAGCTGTTGTCAACCTGCTGACTCCCACAGCCCCGCGCTGCCCCCACCTCGGATGCGCGCTCAAATGGAATCCTACGGAGCGCACATGGGATTGTCCTTGCCACGGCTCACGCTTCGCTGCTAATGGAAAGCTCATCGACAATCCTGCAACGGGAAATTTGAATATAAGAAAAGGTTAAAGCAAGTAAAAAACGCAAGCGACGTGTCAGCGCTTGCGTTTTTTAACAAACAATTGCTATTCATTTTACAAGGGCCTGATAGCTCGCAGCTCAATGTATCCTCTCTCGCCACGAGGTTCAAGCTGGATGCGGGGGTTCGCATCATCCCATGCATAGCCGATGACGGACGGGTCATATTGATTCATTGCTCTCTGCAAAGCCTCAATTGCCATGCAGTAATCCTCCTCCGCAAACGGCTCACCCTGAAACATCAGGTATTTAGCTGCGGGCAGTGTGATGACATCAAAACCTTCAGGAATGACACCGTGATAATCAAGCTCCACTTCCACCCCCTGAACATACTCCGATGTGCCTTCCTTGCGGTATTTTTCAGGCAGCCACATGCACACCGGCTCCCCGCAGAGAGATTTCATGCTTGTCAGTATACCCCAGACATCGCAGCCAACCTCCTGACAATAGCTCCAGTAATCGTCAGCTTTAATTCCTCGTTTGATGATAGCTTTGCGCTCCGGTTTCTCAATTACCTGTATAAAAATGTTTACCGGCTTCTCCATAGTTCTGCTCTCCTTCCACATAGTTCTGAATTTTACGCCGTAAGGTGTGAAAAGCGACAGCGGCACAGGGGATTTTGCATACTCATGCGGGTTGCATCCGAATTCATCTAAAAAAGCACGCTGAAAGCCGTCAACACTGTCATAACCGCTCTCAAGAGCAATGTCCGATACTTTGCATTTTTCGTCCCGTAAGCGTAGTGCGGAGCGGGAAAGACGAAGTTTTCTGATGTAATCCATCGGTGTTAAACCTGTAAGCTCCTTAAATATCCGCGCAGAGTAAAAAGGAGAATACATTGCAGTGTTCGCAAGATCACAAAGCGTTATTTTCTCATAAAGGTGCGATTCAATGTAATCCTGCATGCGCTGAACGGCTAATATCTTTTCTGTCACTCTCCTCATCACCTCCCGGCAGAATTATTATATAAGAATGGAAATGCTCAATTCTCGACTTCCCTTGCACTTTTACAAACGCAATGCCTACTTATAATAACAAAGGCATCTTATTTCGATTGAAATAAGATGCCTTTTCAAACGGAGAGGGAGGGATTCGAACCCTCGGTCGGGTATTAGCCGACACACGATTTCCAGTCGTGCGCCTTAGACCAGCTCAGCCACCTCTCCGCGTGTGGTTTCGCTGCTCGTAAAACCGCTTTGTTATTCTATCACACAGTCGAGCTTAAAGTCAATACCGGATGATAAAATTATACTCGCGTATATTTTAACTAAATACCACTAAAATCAACCGTTTTTCCGTACGTAATATTCAATACATTTGAAGCGCGTAAGCATCTCTTCGCCTTCATCCGACAGTGTCTTCGTCAGCACACCGTCTTCACGGTAAACGCCGGATGTGTTTATTATATCGATTTTACGCGAAAGCTCGCTTGTCACCTTCATATACTCGTTGCCACCCCATCCGCATAAGTCAAAAAGGCGATTCATTAAAAACATCGGGCTTATGCTGCCCCCATCGCCTTTTATCTCAGAACCAAGGGCGCTTTTAGCCGCGTCGTTTGCCCATATTACATACGGCGTCGAGTAATAATTATAAAAGCCTTCGTCTGTATCAAGATTGAGATTTATTCCGGCTTCCTTATAAACGGCATAATCATTGCCCATCCACGGGTTGTGATCACCGAATAATATGATAATTGTAGGATCATCCGACGCACGGAAGTACTCGAAAAATTCACGAAGCGCAGCGTCTGTCTTTGCTATGCCACCGAGATAATTATTGAGCATTATGTATGAGGATTCGGAGAAGCCTGTATTCGCTGCGTACTCCGTTGTGTAATAAAGCTTCTTATCGTTATACGGCCCGTGGTTCTGGTAAGTGACCGAAAAATTAAAGTATGGCTTACCTGTTTCTTTGTTTTCTTCAAACAGCTCAATTATATCGGCAAGGAAAGGCTTGTCCGACATAATATTGCCGTTTGCCGTTGTATACCGGTCCTCAAAGAAGTAATAATAGTCAAAACCGAGGTATTCGTTCACATTACGGCGGTTGTAAAACCACTCATAACTCGGATGGCACCCTTCAACCGTATAGCCCTGCTCCTTAAAATAATAAACATATGACGGAGTTTTGCTGCGGATTGTGTACGCATCAGAATATCCCGTTAAAAACGTACGCTCCGCGTTGATTGTCCCCGCGCCAAATGTGTTTGTCACAAGAGTTCCGCTGTACCCTTCTGACTGTATCTGGTGAAAATACTTGTACGGGTCGTTTGTAAATTCAATATTGCCGATAGCGCTAAGGTCATTATAAGCTTCAAGCATTATCGCAATTATATTGACCTTTTCATCATCCGGTATGTCATCGTATGTATACTTAGCAAGCTCCGCTGCCGCTTCATCCTTATTATATCCTTCCGGCGCCGTATCACGGGCATTTTTAATGCTTCGTATAAACGAATAAATAAATCCGCGTGACATGTACTGGTCTGTATCCGACCACTTGTGTAAAAATGAAGCGTTATGCTCTGTTATATTTTCAGTTTTATTATAGAAACCGTTTTGATAATATAGCTTCGGGACAAAACAAACAAAGAGTACAGCTAATATAACAGGTATTGTCACCCGCAGCCATATGGGGAACCTCACAGGTCTCGGTAGGAAAAATACTGCTACCGCGATAGCAATCACAGCAATAATTGTGACGACTATCTGCCATGTCAGGACGACTTTGTAGGACTTTTCCATCTCCGCCGCCTCTGTAATTAACGATACATCGATCGCCATAAACGGGTCGGCGCGGAAAAGCATCTTATAATAATTGACCCATGTCGGTAAAAGTGTAAGCACACCGCTTACGAGAAATGTTATCCACGCGCGCCTTACAGTAAAATACACTATAAGTGATATAGCAAATACGGGCAGCCAGTTCAAAAATACTATATTGGGGTTTTTGAAGTACGATGAAAACAGATTGCTTTTGTTAGCACCATATGTAAGGGCACTGAAATATAGAGATAATACCGAGAGAGCACATGAAAATAATAAAACAGCGATAATATTAATCGCTTCATAAATTGCAGGTTTTATACTCTTCGCACTGCTTTTAGCATCAGGTTTTATTGCTGCAGTGCGGGGTTTTGTCATGCTTAGAGAACGCATAATTTTTTATCTTTCACTTATATTTTTTAATACACGTCAAACTATAAGAATAATTATAACATATAATATAAAATTATTATGATAATTTCGTTAATTTGTCGTATTGTGACTTAAAATGCACATTTTTTGTTTAATATAGTTCTGTTGTTATTATAAAAACATCATCCTGTAATAAAGACAGCAGTTTTAAGACTGCTGTCTTCCGTATAAAATGTTCATACGACGCCAATATGCGGGGTCAAGCAGCGAAAGCTGCTCATCTGTCAGTCTGAATGCCCAGTTTTTCTCTGCAACCCCCGGCGTGTTCATGCGTGTGTCGGCGCCATAACACAAAAGATCCTGCACAGGGAAAATAGCAAGCGCCGCCGACGATGCCATTACAGAAAGCAATGCGCGCCTGCACGCAAGGTTCCAGTCATAATCCGGGCAGCCGCAGTAATCGAATAGGTCGCGCCGACGCTCGGGCGGCATCTCCCAGATGTAGCCGAGAAGTGTGTTGTTGTCATGCGTACCTGTGTAAGCAACGCAGTTTACAGGGTAGTTATGCGGGCGGTGCGGCGAATCATCACCCGTCAAAAATCCAAACTGCAATACACGCATGCCGGGAAAACCCGAATACTCAAGCAGCTTTTCAACCTTTGGCGTTATATCGCCAAGATCCTCTGCAATAATGAGTTTTTCTCCGGCTATGTCACGTACCATATCGATAAAAGGCTTACCCGGCCCGGGCAGCCACTTCCCCTCCCGTGCGCTCTTTGCTTCCCTCGGGACTACATAATACGACTCAAACGCGCGGAAATGGTCAAGACGCACCCCATCAAATATTTCAAGCATGAAAGTGAGCCTGTCACGCCAGAATCTATATCCATCGGCGGCCGCCACATTCCAGTCATAGATAGGATTGCCCCATAGCTGCCCGTCTGCTGAGAAGTAATCAGGCGGAACACCGGCCAAAAGCCGCGGATATCCGTCAGAATCAAGAAGAAACTGCCCCCTGTCGCCCCAGACATCAGCGCTATCAAGCGAAACATAAATCGGCACATCGCCTATCACACGTACACCGCGCTCATTTGCGTATGCTTTAAGCTCACGCCACTCTTCGAAAAATTCATACTGAGCAAATCTCCAAGCAAATTCTTCCTCTGAATCCGGACAAGTGTTGCTCCAAAGCTGCCACGGCACGCCATCGTTTGATTTTTTCAGTGCCATGAATCTGCAGAAACGTTCGATGTAGGGTCTTACCTCGACAAAGTCATTGATTTTGCGGCGTTCTTCCGCATCAACACGGGACGCTGCAAGGCGCAGTATGTCCATCCGTTGTGTTCTGAGCCTGTCAAACTCGCATAGATAGGGTGTCTTTTGCTTTGATGCGTCAAGCTCATCTTGCGTCAGAAGCCCTCGAGCATAAAGACGCTCAAGGTCTATGAAATTAGGGTTTCCGGAAAAAGTTGAATAAGAGCAGTATGGCGAATTATACTCGTCTGGCACGCAAAACGGGAGCGTTTGCCAATAAGAAAATCTGGCAGACGAAAGAAAATCCACCCATGCGCGCGCGCCATCCCCAAAGTCACCGCAACCATACTTTCCCGGCAGCGACGACACATGCATTAAAACCCCCGACGCTCTTTTCAACATAATAGACCTCCGAAAAACCAGAACTAAACAAAATAATAGACAACGATACTTTAATACGATAATATTAACAAAACTTTAGCACATGAGCAATAATAATAGCACAAGAATCTTAGCACATCTCTCAAATTATAAGAATTATTTTCAATTTTAATGCTCTTTTTATTGCATAACCTATTGCAATAGTTAAACTACCGTGATATAATATTCACGCTTGCGGCCTTCCGCTTGCTGTTTTATCTTTATAACGGTTAATAAATACGTTATATATATTGGAGGTGTATTCCTTTGGCAAAATGCTGTATTTGCGGCAAGGGTGTAACGTTCGGTCACAATGTTTCACACTCCGAGCGTAAAACCTCGAGAACCTGGAAGCCGAACATCAGGAAGGTTCGCGCCGTCATTAACGGATCCCATAAGACCGTCGCCGTTTGCGCACGCTGCCTTCGCTCCGGCAAGGTAACACGCGCTGTTTAAATAATAACGCCACTGAAGGGCGGACTATTGTCCGCCTTTTTTGCGTTGTTACAGCTTTTTTAATTAATATGTACCTTTTAAATTTAAATTTCAGGTAATGCTATGTCAAGCACACCGCTGCTTCTGCTGTCCGCCACAACACCTAACAGAATTATATCATCAGCTCGCAGCACCGGTTTTGACGTTATTATAATGCCGCCGGCACCGGGGATGGCAGCACCTGTTGCCGCACACCCCGACATGCTGCTTTTCGCAGGCTTCGGCTCACTTTTTGTCCGCGCCGCGCATATGGCGGATGAAAACTTTGCCCGGGCTATACATGAAATTTTATCTCGCCGCCCTAACTTTAAATTAATTGAGACAGATGACACCCCGTCGGACAAATACCCCGCCGACGTTTGCTTTAACTGCTTTGTTTTAGGCAACTCACTCATTTGCCGTGCCGATGCCGTGTCAGATGCAATTAAAAGTGCGGCATCAGAAGCAGGTACATCACTTGAAAGCATGGCGCAAGGTTATGCTAAGTGCTCTTGTGCCGTTATAAATGCGCCTTCCGGCGACGCCATAATATCATCCGACCTTTCAGTTATCGCTCTTACGGAAAGATTGAAGATTCCGTCACTTAAAATAACACCGGGGAACATCTCCCTCCCCGGTTATGATTCTGGCTTTATAGGTGGCGCGTCTTTTTACTCTAATGGTGTGCTTTATTTCCTCGGCGATTATCATCGTCACCCTGACGGTGACGCCATTGATGCTTTTTGCCGCTCACTTGGCATACGTGCCGAGTCACTGTCGGACGATATACTTTTTGACGCCGGCTGTCTTTGCATTTAATAATAGTTTCCGGAATAAATATTTTCACCCCGTGATGCATATGCATCACGGGGTGATTTTTACTATAACAGTATTTTACTCAGTTACAACGCCTTTTTTGAGCATTATGTTTGCATAAAGCGCACTCTCACCTGTTGCGACGATAGCATAAGCGTCTTTCGCTTCTTCGTAGAACTTAAAGCGGTCGATATGGGTTATAAGATCGCCGCCTCTTTTATCAAACGATGCTATAATGCGCTCATATTCGTCCCAAATCGGTGTTTTGACATTGTCGCCGGCCATTACTTCCATCAATGTAACCGGTTTTTGCACATATGTGTCAAGCGGAAACAGCGTAAGAATGGCTCTTAAAAGTTCCGGTACGCCATGTCCGTCGGCGCGTATCACAATCGAATTCTTGCCAACTGATTCTGAGGGGAAATTCCCGTCAGCTAACACGATTGTGTCGCCATGCCCCATCTCAGCGAGCACCTTGAGAAGCTCAGGACTTATGATTTTCGGTATTCCTTTAAGCATTGTTTTAATATCATTCCCTTCTTTTGTCGACTTTTAACACATTATCTTTATCGTAACTTTATAAGTTAATTATAGATTTACTTTTTATTATCTCTCACCAGCATTCTATTAATCCACATGGTGGAGATTACGTGCATTAGCATAGTTTTTTACATAAAATAAGCCACACCAAAGGCCGAGCGCACTCCGTACGCCCGGCCTGCTTATACGGTGGTTATAATATCAGAAATCAATTACTCGATAGAAAGCTTCCTTCGGCATGCCATCATCGGTGAAAAGAAGTGCTTTGTCAGGACGCCCGCGTACAGGGAATCCGTTGAGCCATGATGTACCATCCGTAACGCCCCAGAGTGTCACCGAGTCGATATGGTCTTTATACTTGCGGAAGATAGCAAATATATCGCCATAATATTTAGCATGCTCTTCAGCGCGCTCAGGTGTATCCCAGACGGTGCCGGGGGCTTCATTCCACTCATGCATCGATACGTCAAGCTCTGTAATATGTATACGCAAACCCTCAGCCGCGTATTTTTCAATAGCTTCACATATCATATCAAGCGACGGTGAGCCCGGACGCCAGTGCGACTGCATACCGACGGTGTCGACGAGTATGCCCTCATCGTTAATTCTTCTTATCATTTCAATGATGCGGTCACGCTTGCCGGGGTTGCTCTCGTTGTAATCGTTGTAAACAAGCTTTGTTCCTGCCGGAAGAATACGCTTTGCCATCTTAAAGGCTTCTTTTAAGTAAGATTCGCCGAAAAGCCCATACCACGGTGAACGTTCGCGGTATATATTGCCGCCGTCAGCGTCGTTCGCCGCTTCGTTTACGACGTCCCATGCGTAAACTATATCAGCATATCGTCCGCCGACCGTCTCCATGTGTTTAGCAAGCTCTTCATATGCTGATTCTTTATCCTCGAATATCCACCGCGGTGTCTGCCCGTGCCAGACAAACGTATGCCCGCGCATAGGAATTCCGTTTTCACGTGCAAAATTAGCCACCGTGTCTGCGGCATCAAACGTGAACACGCCGCGCTCCGGCTGTACGGAAATGAATTTCATCTCATTTTCGCACGTCAGGCTATTGAAGTGCTTTTTTATCAGATCCCCATACTTTGCTATCGAACGCGGGTTGACAGCAGCACCAATTTTAAAATAATCCTTATATTTCTCTGCAAGCGAAACTATCTCCGACATTATTTATCCCCTTTACACATTATATAATCAAATTATCAAACAAGCGTATGCGTTTAAATTGACATAACGCGCTCGTAGTCAAAACCGACATCGCCCTTCATCGGTGCCGGCGACACCTCAAAGTAAACGACGCCATTTTCGTTTATTGTAAGCGACAGTGAAAGCTTGCCTTCGCTTGCTGTTATGCGCTCTGATGTTACGAGCGGATTTGCAGCTTCACGCAAAAGCTCACACTGTGCCATAGAAAGGCTTATCGGCTCGCCCATGTCATGCCACACGCGCAGCGGATTGCAACATTCCTCGTCAACCGTCTTTTTCATGACGAAATAGTCGCCGTCAGCCCCCGGGAACGTAAACGAAAGCTCAAGTTTTTCTCGTGCATCCGGTTTTGAGATGTTCCATGCGACACCGCGGTATATACCATCATCGCCAAGCGTCACAACGCTGTCGGCTGAACGGTGTACACAGCGTCCGGTGAGCTTTTTGAAAAATGCAAACGTCCAGAAAGTCGGTTTCGGTATGCAGTTGTTCGCAACAAGACCGAAGCCGCCGTGGAACGGTGCAAACGGTACGCCGTTTTCCTCAAAAACATCGCCAAACGTCCAGTAGGAATACGAATAATTGTCGTCTCCGAGTCGCGAGAGGAGATATGCTATATACGCCGCATTGCGGTTTGTGTCATGGAGCGGTGATTGTGGCGTGTAGGATGTGTTGAACTCTGTTATATGTATTTCCATGCCACGGTACCGTTCGAAGCTGTCAATTATTTCGCGCGTGCTGTGCAGGCCTGCGAAACCTTCCTCCGGTTCCTGAAGCTCGAAATAATGATAGTGCCCGGACATGGTCGGACGATGAATCGTGTAGTGGTGACGCGTGAAGAAATCAAGCGGAACGTCATTTTTATCACAGAATTCAAGGAAACAACGGGTCCAGCGAAGGTCGTCAACACCGCAAATTGCAGGACCACCAACGCGGAAGCGCGGGCTTACTTCCTTAATAGCGCGTGCCGTCACGTTGTAAAGCTTGAAATATTCCTCCATGTCGGCACCTTTCCAGAAGCCCGGAAGGTTCGGTTCATTCCAAACTTCAATCGGCCATGATGTGACTTCATCTTCGCCGTAACGCTCTATTAGATGTGATAACATCGCACGGATGAGATCCGCCCAGCGGTCATAATCCTTTGGCGGGGTGACATTGCCGCGCCAGTAGAATATTGTCTGCTCTCCTGATGCAAGCCTTGACGGCATGAAACCAAGCTCTAAAAACGGCCTGATTCCAAGCTCAAGGTACATATCCATCACGAGGTCAAGGTACGTGTAATTGTACTCGATTGTGACATTGCCTTCTCTGTCGCGCCTTTCCTGATAAATAGCCATGTCATCGCACAAAAGGCCGTGACCGCGTATGTACTTGAAGCCGATTTTTTCCTGCACAAGCTTCAGCTGTTTATAATATTCATGGCGCAGAGCAAGCCCGATGCGTCCGGTTCCGACGCAAAAGTCAACGTTGTTAAAGAATGGAACCTCTGCCCCTGTAATAACGTACGACGCTTTCATGATGTATCACATCTCCTTCCCTATTATGCTATGCCGCGTATGTATGCATATAACGAATCATAACACACAGCAATATAGCACTTATCGGTTTTTTCTTATCAGATTAATTTATGTTTTTACCGTATAATCACATTTTGCATGTTTTAATATGCGTAAATATTAATACTCAAGTTCAGCAATTGATTCGGCGAGTTTTTCAAGGCTCTTAGTTGTTGCCCTCCTTATGCTTTCCATTGAAGAAGCAAACGAATCGCTACCTTTAGATAAAATGTTTTGATATACGCCGCGAAGGCTCGATGCCCACTCTAAATCTCCGGCCCAGTCATATACCTTAGAATCGAGAATGTAATCAAGCATTTCCTGTGATTCTTCGTCGCGTATGTATTTTGACTGAAGGAGCTGATCATAAAGAGCCGGCGTCACATGGTCTGCGGATGCTGCAGACAAGCACTCAAGCACAGTACCGATTTTATTCGCCTGTTCATTGTTGAACATACTCGGTATGCCGTAAACTGTTGTCCACCCGTTGCTCACATATGCCTTATATGAATCCATCGAAGGATCGCCCTTCGGCATTGGTAAAATACCAAAGTTATCCTCCATATTGCGGAAGTTAGCGAGTGTTCCGAGCATGTCGAGGTAGAAGAATTCTTTGCTGTTATTGAAGGCAGTTGCATTACTATAGCTTATGTTCACAAGTGTTGAATCAGAGAAGTAATTGTAAAGCTCATCAATGACGCTTGTGTTCTGATCGTTTGCCCAAACGACCTCCGGCACGCCGTTCTCATCTGTTTCACTCATTTTAAGCCCATATGAGTAAATGAAGTGAATGATGCAGTCCGCGTTTTCGCCAATACCAACAATGTCAACATTCTCCTGGAATAAGCCGTCGCCATTTAGGTCACTGCACCCCAGAGCGGCCATGGTAAACATCTTGTCGACGGTCCATGTTCCCTCTTTGACGTCCTTATACGGGAAGTCAAAGCCTGCGTCTTTACAAATATTATGGTTGAATATTACTATCTCTACGGCATAATCGTCGTAATAGTTAATGTCGCCGGACAAAGTATAGAGTTTGTTGCCGTACATAGTAAAGGCATCAATGATATGCTTATCCCACCACTTATTCTCAAGATTCATTGTATCGATGTTGTAGTAATTGAGAAGCAAGCCATTTGTCGCATTTGAAACTAAGGCATCAAGCCTGTTCAGAACAACGTTGAAAGCATCTGTATCTCCTGCGTTTACAGCCTGCTGTACCATTGCGGTAATATCGCCGGTGTTACCAGCCCATACAGGCTCAATTGTTATTCCGAGTTTTTCAGAGACCTCAAGGTTGCGCATATAAATTGAGTTTGAAAGCGGTTCACTTCCAAGCTCTTCATAGAAGACTTCATTTTCAGTTGCGCCGGAAAAATAGTAAAAGTGACTGCCCGGGTTAGGGGTGAGAATCCTGAATGTCATACCTTCAAGGTTGACATTCCCCTGCTGCTCAAGAGCAATATCAAGATTCGACTTGCCTGCATTAGGATCTGTCGTCGTTGACTCCTTAGTGTCTGAGCCGCCACCTTTAGTGCTGTCACTGCAAGCAAACAGTGAGGTAAACAGTGCCAAAGCAATAACCACACAAATGATTCTTTTCAACATAGCATTCTCCCCTTTGCTACAAATTTTTGTTTTTTATAATGAATTTGTTGCAAATTTGCTCAACGTAAGATAAAATTTAATTGAAAAGCGGGGTGATTATATGTTAATTGAAGCGGGCACCATTGGAGTTATAAGAAACACTACTCATACAGACGATTCAAATATTTACGTCGACTATACAAATGCAGGCCCTGATAGTTCATTTAATAATAATATTCACTGCCACATTTTTTATGAAATCGAGTTTATCATATCAGGGAGCGGAATATACGAAATAAACAATGTTCAGCATGATATAAAGCCGGGCGCTCTCTTTATGGTTACTCCGGCGGATTTTCACACATACTCGCTTTCTTCCACCGATTCACCGCTTGTGTTTTATAATATTCAGTTTTACCCGCACATCATCTCCGATGATATATCTTCCTGCCTTTATTCGCAGACAACACCGATCGCTCTTTACCTTCAGGGTACAAACTTTGACCTGACACGCGAACGGTTTGATTATATGCTCACGACATTCCGGGAAAAGGATTTCATGTATGAAAAAATTCTGCGGAACGAAATAGAAAACCTTTGCATTAATGTACTGCGCGATGTCAACAAGAGGAACAGAGACAGCGGCATTGACAACCCTGTAATACGGAACGCTATTATTTTTGTTAAAAACAATTACCGCGATGAGATAACTTTAAAAAAGGCCGCCGATCATGTTGGCTTATCCGAAGCGTATTTCAGCCACGTCTTTTCAAGCACAATGAAAATGGGGTTTGCGTCATATGTAAGGCAGACAAGGCTTATAGCCGCCGCCAACCTTATTAAATCGACATCCCTGCCGATAAAAGAAATATGCTTTGATACAGGCTTTACAAACACCAATTATTTCACAAACACATTCAGCAGCTTTTTTGGTGTGTCTCCCCGTGAGTACAGGGCAAAATATGGTAAAAAGCACAGATAGAAATTATAATTTAATAATTTGAACATAATTACTACATCATTTGTATTATAACACTATGCAAAACCACCATTCAAACACAAGGATGTTTCTTATTTTTATATAAATACACATATTTTTTGTTTGATGCAGTAAATATCAAACAATACAAAAATATTGCCGATTATAACAAAAAAACGCCGCATGGCGTTTTTTTTGTTGCAACCGATATGACAAAAATATAAGTACCGAATGTTTCGCGTCAGACAAGCTCAGCCGGTGTGATTTGCGCGACTTTCAATAAATCCGCTGTCCGCAACCTAACCTGATGACCGACACGGCCGCCGGAGCATAAAATGCGCTCATAACTAAGAGCCGATGTGTCGATGAACGTGCGGAAACGCTTTTTCATGCCGATAGGCGAGCATCCACCGTGAACATAACCTGTCAGCGGCAAAAGTTCCTTCTGCGGTATCATTGAGATAGATTTCTCGCCGGCTGCCCGCGCAGCTTTTTTTAGATCAAGCTCTGATGTGCTCGGTATCATAAACACATAATGCTCTCCCGAGCGCCCGACGGTGACAAGCGTTTTAAAAACTTCACCCGGCGAGCGCCCGAGCGACATGGCGATTTCAGCAGCGTTTGTCTGTGTATTATCGTATGTGAAGCATTCGTACTCAATACCAAGCTGGTCGAGCTGACGCATGACATTTGTTTTCTCTTCCTTTTTACTCATGTAGCACCTTATTAATAATAAATATCTCTATAGTTCGACTTACAGACAAAAACGCCGAAAGGCGTTTTTTGCTTATACGAGGGTGAGGGGGGCAAATCACCATATCATTCCTTTATCCCTGCCGCTGTGCTCATATATTCATCAAGCTTACGTTTCAGTTCCTTCATGTCGTTTAGCATATCTTCCTTTTTCCTCGGGTCGCGCAGAAGAGCGGACGGATGATAAAAGGCGCTCATCTCAAACTGCCCTTTTGTAAACCATACCCCATGCTCCTGTGTTATGCGAAAATCAGGTTTTATAAGCCTCATGGCAGAAATGCGCCCAAGGCAAACTATGAAATGCGGACGCACAAGCCGGACCTGTTCTCTGAGGTAATCAATGCACATATCTTGCTCACTCGGAAGCGGGTCACGGTTGTGCGGCGGCCGGCACTTTAAAATATTGGCTATGTAAACGTCACTGCGATTAATTCCGACTGCTGTCAGATACGAGTCAAGGAGCTTCCCCGCCCGCCCGACAAACGGAATCCCCTCCAAATCTTCCTGCTCACCCGGCGCCTCGCCTACAAACATCAATACTGCGTTTTTATTTCCGGTTCCGAAAACGCAATTTGTCCTCGTCTTTGAAAGCTCACATTTATTACATGACGCGCACGCCGAGTATAGTTCATCCCATCTGTCTTTATCATTCATAGGTTAACCCCACATTACAAGAATCCGCATTTTTTATATACATAATAACATAAAACCCGAGCAGTTGACGAATTTTATTTATAAAAAAGTTCTCAAGGATAATATTGACAACCCTATACCCGCGTGATATAATCAAACTGTCTCAAATGATACACTTTTCGCTGGGGTGATGCCCACATGAAGTTTAAATCCGACAGTGAACTTGCCACTGTGGCGGCAAAAGTCGGCGATATATTTCTTTTTAACGGAGCCGATGATGCAAAAACTGCGCTGTTGTGTGACGGCTGTGAAATAAAAAAATATGCTCCGGGTGAGCACATTCCGGAAACAGACGCGGCTAAACTCGGCGTCGTTATAAAAGGTTCGCTCATCGTAACCCCGCTTTCAAACGAAATCCGGGAAGATGCGTCACACGCTATTTTACGCATTATACCTGAGGGGGGTATTTTCGGCGCCGCGTCCATTTTCAGCGGCGGCGATACTTCCCCGCTTACACACCTGACTGCCCGTCAGTCGTCAAAGGTGGTGTTGTTTTCGCGCAGGCTTGTTGAGGACATAGTGCGAAAAAATCCCGACGCTGCCGTGCGTTACATTGAGTTTTTATCAGGGCGCGTGAAATATCTCAATCGTAAAATTGATGTTTTCACGGCAGGTTCCGCAAAAAGCCGCCTTGCTTTTTATATAAGTGAAGTGGCTGGCGGCGGTGACGGCGCTGAAATCAAGGTCACGCTCGCGTCACTTGCTGCGGCGCTTGACATAGGCCGTGCGTCACTTTACAGGGCGCTTGATGCTCTTGTGGCCGATGGCGCTATTGAGCGTTTCGGCCGCACGATTCGCGTAAAAGATGCATCCGCTCTTCTTCGCAGCGCAAAGTAACCGGCCGTTTATTAAAAATAAGCGATTAATTTATAATAAATTAGATAAAATAAAGAGGTATTCATCAATGAAAACAGTAAAAGCTTTATCCGCAATAATTGCTGTACTAATTTTATCGCTTACGCTTTTCGCCTGCTCAGGAGATAAAGGTGAGCTGCCTGCTGTTATGGCGCTTAAAGGCCCGACCGGTATGGGCATGGCAAAGCTAATTGACGAAGGCAAATATGAAGTGACGCTTGTTGCGTCTCCTGACGAGGTCAGCTCTGCGATAATTTCCGGAAGTGTTGACATCGCTGCAGTTCCAATCAACCTTGCGTCAGTTCTTTATAATAAAACTAACGGCGGCGTTAAATTGTTTGCCATAAACACTCTTGGCGTACTTTATATTCTTGAAAACGGCAATTCAATAAACAGTGTTGCCGACCTTAATGGCAAAACAATTGCCGCAACAGGTCAGGGCTCAACTCCCGAATACATACTCCGCTACATTCTCACAAAGAACGGAATAAATCCGGACAGTGACGTGACACTTGAGTGGTATACGGACGGCTCTGAGCTTGCAACAAATCTCGCTGCCGGTAATGTTGATATTGCTCTCCTTCCCGAACCGAACGTAACGGCAGCGTTAACAAAATCAACGACAGGAAACCTCCGTGTTGCTCTTGATATGACAGCAGAGTGGGATAAAGTTTCCGACACAAAGCTTATACAGGGCGTAATGGTCGTCAGAAGCGAATACTACGAAGCAAATAAAAAGGCGCTTGAGGAATTTATGTCCGACTATTCCGCGTCAGTTGATTGGGTTCTTTCATCCGAGGAAGCTCCTGCTCTTATTGCATCTCTCGGTATTGTCCCGAGCGAGGGTATTGCTAAAAACGCACTGCCTCGCTGCAACATTACTTACATAGACGGTGATATGAAAGGCGCAACCGAGGATTTTTACCGCGTTCTTTTTGACGCAAAACCGGAATCAATCGGCGGTAAAATGCCCGGCGATGACTTTTACCTCAACATAAAGGCAAAATGAAAAACAGCACGTCATTTTTAAACAAGATAAAAACAAACAGGGCGACGGCACGTATCGCTGCCGCCCTTTTCTCGCTGATATTTTGGGTTGGTGTATGGATTATTGCGGCTGCTTTAGCTGGTAATTCACTTATATTTCCGTCTCCGCTTGATGTTATATCGCGTCTTTATGAGCTTGTGGCAACATCTGACTTCTGGCTTGCCGTTGCAGTTACGCTTTTCCGCATAACGGCGGGACTTGCAGCCGGCGTTATCCTTGCAATACCGCTTGCCGTATTGACACACCGCTTCAGCGTAGCAAACACGCTCACTTCCCCCTTACTCACTATCATCCGTGCGACACCTGTCACATCATTCATACTGCTTGCTTTTTTCTGGTTTGATAAAAGCACAATCCCTGTTTTTACGTCCTTTTTAATGGTTTTCCCGATTATGTGGGCCGGTATCGCCACAGGGCTTGAATCTGTTCCGCAAGAGCTTATCGAAATGACGCAGGTATTTCGTTTTCCGCTCTGGCGCCGGATAACAAAGCTTTATATCCCCGCTGTCTCGTCTGATTTCCGCTCGTCGCTTATAACATCAATAGGGCTGTCATGGAAAGCCGGTGTTGCCGCCGAAATTATAGCTATTCCGCGTTTATCAATCGGACGCAATATGTATGAAGCAAAAGTATACCTTGAAACGCCTGATCTTTTCGCGTGGACGGCCGTTGTCGTCATTTTGAGCCTTATTTTTGAGCGTTTATTAGCACGTTTGCTAAAAGGCAACAATACTAATCGGGGGGTGAAAGAAAAATGAGCAAAAAAAAGAATCACTTATCTGAAAACAATGCGCTGACTCCCTCCGATATTGCAATAAATGATCTTTATATTGGCTTTAACGGTAAAGTCATATACAATGGCGCGTCTTTTGTATTCCCTGCCGGCACTTTAAGTGCATTGACAGGCCCCTCCGGCAGCGGGAAAACAACTCTTTTACGCGCGATAGCAGGACTTTTGCCCTACAAAGGTATAATCGAAACCGGCAGAAGGCCCGTATCATTCGCCTTTCAGACGCCGCGCCTTCTTCCGTGGCTGACAGTTCGTGATAATGTCACCGCCCCCCTCATTGACAAAAGCAGCGCCGACGCCGTGAAAATTGCCGATGAGTGGCTCACAAGACTTGGCCTTTCGGATTCGCTTGACAAATATCCGGATGAACTTTCAGGTGGAATGGCGCTGCGCGTATCGCTTGCACGCGCTTTTGCTGCCGCCACGCCCGGCTGCATACTGCTGCTTGATGAGCCGACGAAAGAAATCGATAAAAAAGCAAGGCAGGCTGTCACTGAAATAATACTTGGCTTCCGAGGGAAATGCACAATAATTGCAGCAACATATGACGATGAGCTCATCGCCAATGCTGATCAAACGGTTGACACAGTCATAAACCTCAACTCAGCGGTTAAAACATAAGCTATTTCTCGAAAGTGTTTTATATAATATAAAACTGTCCGTTGAGACGGTTGTCCTTTTGTCCTATAAAAACTCCGGGTGATTTTTTGTAAAAAATAGATTGCATATATTTCGAATGTAGATAATTATAAGCAATCACCGGGATATCCCTGTTAAAAATATGCTTTTTATATTATTTATAGTTACAGCATATTTGATTCTTTTCTGTTTAGGAGGAAAAGAAATGAGCATTATGAATTTAGTAGGAAGATGTGGACTATATTGCGGAGCCTGTGTTATTTACAGGGCGGAAAGAGATAATCAGGAGTGGAGAGCCAGAATTGCAAATAGTTATAATTGCGGAACAGAGCAAGTCAGATGCAACGGATGCGGTGCTCTGACTTCGGAATGTTGGGGGAATGGATGTAAGATTGTGTTATGTACAAGAGAAAAGGGAATAAATTACTGTATGAATGTCAGGAATACATAAATGATACTTGCGATAAATTTAAGAATTTAGCCGACGACTATCTTGAGACAGGGGTGAATTTAAGAGAAAACCTTTTGAAAATAAAGGAAGGAAAAGTTGAAGAGTGGCTTCAAGAAAGCCAAAAGAAATACACATGCAAAGCATGTGAAAAGCCGCTTGCCGTATGGACTACAAAATGTCATCATTGCGGTGCGGAAATAAATTAGTTTTATGCCGTCTTCCATTAAAGCTTTGTTGGAGCAGGTTTAAAGGTACCAAAGTTAAGGGAGCTGCCCTTACTTCGATAACCTGATAATAAGACTACAAAAGCCGATTGCTACGCCCAGGTACCCCTCCCCCAGCATAACATAGTATTAATGTAACATGCGTCATCCATTGCCGCCACTGCCATTAATTTTACGTACCATTTGCCGACCTTGTGCATTATAATGATAATATAAGAAACGTATTAAAAAACGGAGACACGCGGCTATGGACATGATTCGCATCAGCGAAAACAAACTTAAGGTTATGCTTACGTGGGAAGACATGAAAGCGTATGACATCGATTGTGACTCAATCGATTACGAGGACATACGTACACGTCGCGCCCTCCGCTCAATACTCGACGAGGCTAACCGCAAGATTGGATTCGACGCAGTTCGTGACCGGGTTTTTATTCAGGTTTACCCGTCACGCTGCGGTGGATGCGAGCTATTCGTGACAAGGCTCGCGCTGTTCGGAGAGGATGACGGTATGAATTCAACACAGAAATATAAAGCCACGACACGGCGCGGCAGTACCGTCGCTATTTATGAATTTAGTTCCCTCTCCCTGCTTTTGTCCGCTTGCGGACATCTGCGGTGCGGGGGCGACAGCGCAGTCTTCTGTGACGAAGATAAGCGAGGTAGTTATTTCCTTCTGTTGTTTGGCGCAGATGAAGACATGAGTCGCGCCGAGGCTGTGTGCGGAGAGTACGGCGGTATACGTCGGCAACCATCAGCGTATGCATACATAAAAGAGCACTGCATATGTATATGTGCTGCTGACGCAATAGAAACTCTCGGCGCACTTTGCTGACAAGTACGGAGGCACATATCACAAACAAAATCAAAGAAAGCTGCGACACTTTAAAATGCCGCAGCTTTTTCTTTTACTATTCTTTTTATTATTTCTCAGGTTATTATTGCTTCGGAATTTGTGCGAAGAATTTTGCAAGTTCCTCATCTGTCGGGATGTAATCCGTCATTTCTCCATTGTGGTACTTTTCATATGCTACTAAATCAAAGTACCCTGTTCCTGTAAGTCCGAAGACTATTGTCTTTTCTTCGCCTGTTTCCTTGCATTTCAGAGCTTCGTCGATTGCGACCTTTATAGCATGGCTGCTTTCCGGCGCCGGAAGTATTCCTTCGCTTCTTGCAAACATCTCAGCAGCTTTAAATACGGATGTCTGCTCAACAGCAACAGCTTCCATATAACCATCATGATAAAGCTGGGAGAGTATCGGGCTCATTCCATGATAACGGAGACCGCCTGCATGGTTAGGTGCGGGGATAAAGTTGCTGCCGAGTGTGTACATCTTAGCAAGTGGTGTCACCTTTCCTGTATCGCAGAAATCGTAGACATATTTACCGCGCGTGAAGCTCGGGCAGGAAGCCGGTTCTACTGCTATAATGCGGTAGTCTGCTTCGCCACGGAGCTTTTCGCCCATGAAGGGAGCGATAAGTCCGCCGAGGTTTGAGCCGCCGCCGGCGCAACCGATGATAATATCCGGTTTAATACCATACTTATCAAGCGCAACTTTAGTCTCAAGCCCAACAACTGACTGATGGAGCAATACCTGATTGAGAACGCTGCCTAATACATAGCGGTATCCCTCTGATTTAACAGCAACTTCAACAGCTTCTGAGATTGCACATCCAAGGCTTCCGGTTGTATTAGGATACTCTGCTAATATCTTGCGCCCGATTTCAGTTTCCATCGAGGGGGATGGTGTCACCGATGCGCCATAAGTACGCATGACCTCGCGGCGGAATGGCTTTTGCTCGTATGACACTTTAACCATGAAGACTTTGCAGTCAAGCTTAAAGTATGCACATGCCATTGAGAGTGCGGTACCCCACTGCCCCGCTCCGGTTTCTGTCGTAATGCCGCGCAGGCCTTGCTTTTTGGCGTAATAAGCCTGTGCTATTGCGGAATTGAGCTTATGGCTGCCGCTTGTGTTGTTGCCCTCGAACTTATAGTATATTTTCGCCGGAGTTCCAAGCGCATCTTCAAGGAAATATGCTCTTACAAGCGGCGAGGGACGGTACATCTTATAATACTTATAAATTTCATCCGGAATCGGGATAAAAGGCGTCGTGTTATCAAGCTCTTGTTCAACAAGCTCATCGCAGAATACCTGCGACAGCTCCTGTGCCGTCATCGGCTGTCTTGTTCCGGGATTGATAAGCGGCGCCGGCTTAACTTTCATGTCCGAGCGGATGTTGTACCAGGCTTTCGGCAGCTCGTCTTCATTAAGGTATATTTTGTACGGGATGTTTTTTTCGCTCATTTCACTTTCTCCTTTCGCATTATGCGTATTTATTTTAAATTTTTGCTGAAGGTAATAAAAAAAGCTCTTGTCTCTGCAAATGCAGGGACAAGAGCAATTACTATACTCCTGTGGTGCCACCCGGCTTGGCACATATATACGTGCCCACTCTTAGCGTACAACGTGATACGCCGGCTTTTTGATAACGGTCAGCCACGACCGTCTCCCCTACTAAAGAGCAGCCAGACAAAGCTGCAACTCTTTCGGTTTGCCCTCACAAGTCCATTCATCCCAGACATCGGTACCACCATTCCACCGCCGGCAGCTCTCTATAACCTCCGTAGCTTGGGATTACTACTCTTGCTCTACGGTTTGGCAATATTAAATCACAACTTGGCTATATTGTCAACACATTTTTTTAACAAAAGTTTCGTTATTATAACAGCTATCTTTAGTCTTATTTTACAGTTTATGCCCTATTTTATCGAATGGTTAAAGTTTTTCTATACTTCTTTACCGCACGGGGCATAACCAATTATATAAAACGCGCGGCAAAGATATACTCAGTGCTGCGCGTTTTAATATTATTATCAGGTCTTTCGCAACTGTTTTAACTTATGTTTATATCAAATATCGTCAATCAGCCGTACGCTTGCTTTCAATCATATCGCGTATTTTTGCGGCGGCTTCTTTCCCTGCTCCCATCGCAAGAATAACGGTAGCGGCACCTGTGACGGCGTCACCGCCTGCGAAAACGGCACTGTGCGTCGTTGTAACACCGTCGGATGTGATTATGCGGCCGCGATTGTCAGACGCAAGCCCTGGTGTCGTTTCCTTAATAAGCGGGTTTGGCGTCGTTCCAATCGCTATGACAACGGCATCCGCTTCAATCTCAAATTCAGACCCCGGAATCTCAATGGGGCTGCGGCGTCCAGAAGCATCAGGCTCGCCAAGCTCCATTCTGCGGCAGACAACACTTGTCACATTGCCGTTTTCATCAGCCTTTATCTCGACGGGGTTCGTTAAGAATTTGAACTCAACGCCTTCCTCTTTTGCGTGTTTCACCTCTTCGGCACGCGCCGGTAGCTCTTTTTCACTTCGTCTGTATACTATATAAACATCTTCAGAGCCAAGCCTTACAGCGCAGCGCGCAGCGTCCATTGCAACATTGCCGCCACCGACGACAACAGTACGCTTAGCAGGGCGGAATGGCGTATCCATATCAGGTCTGTATGCACGCATCAGGTTTATGCGCGTTAAAAATTCGTTTGCACTGTAAACGCCATTTGAGTTTTCGCCCGGAATTCCAAGAAACGACGGTAAACCAGCTCCTGTGCCAATGAAAACAGCCGCATACCCTTCGGCAAGAAGCTCGTCGACAGTCTTTATGCGTCCGATTACCATGTCGGTAAATATACGCGCACCACCAAGGCATAAAGCTTCAATTTCACGCATGACAACGCTTTTCGGAAGACGGAACTCAGGAATTCCGTAGACAAGCACGCCGCCCGGCGTGTGAAAAGCCTCGAAAATATCGACGTTATATCCGTATGAAAGCAAATCGCCCGCGCAAGTAAGCCCGGCAGGGCCGCTGCCTACAACAGCAATACGTGGCGCATCAGGCGACGGTTTTTTCGCAGGACAAGACGCGCCACCGTTTTCGCTTGTATACCAGTCGGCTGCAAAGCGTTCGAGGCGCCCGATTGCAACAGGCTCGCCCTTGATGCCGCGGACGCACTTACCCTCGCACTGGTTCTCCTGCGGACAAACGCGCCCGCATATACCGGGGAGTGAATTCGTCTCCCTGATTATATCGTAAGCCGCTCTGTGGTTACCGGCGGCTATTTCTGCAATGAATTTCGGTATATTAACATTAACAGGGCAACCGGAGACACACGGCTTATTGCGGCAGTTAAGGCACCGTGTTGCCTCGGTCATAGCTTCGGCTTCGGTATATCCGAGGGCAACCTCATTAAATGTATGACGTCTTTCCTCTGCCGAGGCTTCCGCCATTGGCGTTTTATTGGGACTCATATTCGCCATCTTCAGTTATCCTCCCCCGGCTTCATTTTAAGTAAATTGCAGTTCCATTCACGAAGCTTTACCGCTTCCTCGGCGCGATAAGCAGAGTTGCGCCGTATAAGCTCGTCAAAATCAACCTCGTGGCCATCAAAATCAGGACCGTCTACGCAGGCAAATTTAACCTTGCCGCCGACAGTCACGCGGCAACTGCCGCACATGCCCGTTCCGTCTATCATGATCGGGTTCAAGCTGACAATCGTCTTAATACCGTATTTTTTCGTTGTCAGCGAAACATATTTCATCATTATCGCCGGACCCACGGCCAAGACAAGGTCATATCCTGCGCCTTCGTTTATCCTGCGCTCAAGCGCTGCTGTTACAAGACCTTTCTCACCGTATGATCCGTCGTCTGTCATAAGTATAAGGTCTTCACAGGAAGATTTCATTTCATCTTCAAGTATGACAAGTTCCTTTGTGCGGAAACCGGCAATAAGCTCTACGCGCACGCCTTTCTTATGTAGGTATACGGCTTGCGGCAACGCTATCGCGCAACCGAGTCCGCCGCCAATGACAGCGACATTTTTATATCCCTCAAGCGGTGTCGGCTTCCCGAGCGGGCCGACGAAATTGAGAAGATAATCGCCCTCTGATAACGCCGCTAAGCGCTCTGTCGTCGCTCCGACGCGCTGAAAAACAACCGAAACCTCACCGGTTTCCGTATTCGTCGATGAAATAGTAAGCGGGATGCGTTCACCGACCTCATCAATGCGCAATATAATAAACTGACCGGGCTTGGCCTTCTCCGCTATGAGAGGTGCTTCGACGCTCATGAACTCTGTCGTGTTATTTAATGCATATTTTTTCGTAATCCTGTACATTTTATCATTACTCCGCCCGGATTATCATCTATTATAGTTATAATTTTATCATAGCTTATCACGTGTTATATATATTTTCAAGAAGAAATTTAATATTTCGGCGATATGTATATAATTTCCTTATTTTTTTCGTCTTGCATTGACTTATAACCTATGTTATAATAGCCGTGGGCCGTCTTATAAGGCCATACCAGCCGGGGAACTAGCGGTGCCCTGTACCTGAGATCCGCTATAGCAGGGGTGGATTCCTTTTACGAGGGCTGTCATTGTGCGGCCTGCGGCACGTCGTATCGTGTTGACGGATGGGTCCCGCGCAATCGGAGGCTGTGAACCATGTCAGGTGGGGAACCAAGCAGCATTAAGCAGTTCGACCGGTGTGCCGCGGGTTTGCCTGTCCTGAGCGATAGACGCGCTTTCCGCGCATAGTGGCATGCTCGACTTTAAGGTGTATGGTCTTATAAGGCGGCTCAAAATGTTTCTGAAAGGGAGGGTATTTTGTGCATCTGGCTCTTTATCGCAAATACCGCTCGCGTACGTTTGACGACGTGTGCGGACAGGAGCACATAACCTCCGTTTTAAAATATGAGGCCGGACATGACCTGATTTCCCACGCTTACCTTTTCTGCGGGCCTCGCGGCGTCGGAAAAACATCGTGCGCTAAAATTCTTGCAAAGGCCGTTAACTGCGAACACCCAATCGACGGCAACCCATGTTGTGAATGTTCCGCGTGCCTTTCAATTGATTCAGGCGCATCCGTTGACGTACTTGAGCTTGACGCGGCAAGCAACAACCGCGTTGACGATATGCGGGAGATCATAGAGGGCGTCGTATATACGCCCACACGCTTAAAATACCGCGTCTACATCGTTGACGAAGCGCACATGTTGTCAATATCGGCTTTCAATGCATTTTTGAAAACCCTTGAAGAGCCGCCGCGCCACGTCATTTTTATACTTGCTACAACCGAACTCCAGAAACTGCCGGAAACAATAATTTCGCGGTGCCAGCGATTTGACTTCCGCCGCCTGACGGTTCCCGTAATTGCCGACAGGCTTGAATATATAGCTAAAAACGAAAATATAAAATATACACGCGAAGGGCTTGAGGATATTGCCCAGCTTGCCGAGGGCGGTATGCGCGACGCTATTGGTCTTTTTGAGCTGTGCGCCAGCCGCCGCCTTGAAGTCAACTCTGAGCTTGTACATGAAGCGCTCGGCATTGCAAGTTATGATGAAGCAGCATCTGTCGCCCGCGCTATTGCCGGCGCCGACTATGACGCCATATTCGGCACGGTCGGCAACATCGTAGCATCAGGACGCGACATAGCTGTGTTCTGGGATGAGCTTTCATCGTTTTTCCGCGATATGCTCATTTATAAAACAGCGAAAAATCCTGCCGCGTACCTTGAGCTATCATCTCACTCGCTTGATATCTTAGCGGAAACCGCAAAGCTTTTCACTCTGTCAGGGCTGCTTTACCGCTGCAATACATTAGACGACGCTGCAGCACGCATATCGCGTTTTTCGGCGTCAGCCCGCCTTACGGCAGAGCTTGCTCTTGTCCGCATGTGCGACCCCTCCCTCAGCCCCGACATCAGCGCACTGACTGAGCGCGTCGCAGCTCTCGAAGAAAAACTTGCGCATTTTTCGCCATCGTTATCATCTTCATATCAACATACAGTTTCTGCAGAACCGGTATTCAAAGAGCCATCAGCGGGTTCTGAAACAATAAAAAATAATACCGATAATAATTCAGGCACTGCCGATACATCATCAATAAAACAAGATACAAAAGAAAAATCAAGCCCAAAAAAAACGGGCTCAACCGCGCAAGCACCCTCTCACGGTAATGCTGTAAAAGAAACCACGCGTACCGGTATGCACGCAGACGCACCGCGTCCGCTTCCCTATTGGGGTGAGCTTTGCGCTGCACTTTCGAATAAAATCCCCGCATTCAAGGGTTTTGCGCCTGTCCTGCGCGGATATTACGCCCCTGACGGCGGTTTTATCATATCAGGCGGCACTTCTTTTGCGACAGAATTTGCAAAACGCTCCGCCGAGCAGATTCGCTCTCAGCTTTCCATATTTGAAGGCCACGATGTCGGCGCTGAAAAAATAAAATTTACAGTTGGCGCTGCCGACACAAAAGACAGTAAAAAAAGTGAAAAAAACAGCCACCATCCGATTGATGAGCTTGACGATGGTGAGTTTTAAATACTTTTGAATCAATAATTACACCGAGGTGACTACGCGATGAAAGCAAGATTGCCCCAGGGCATGGGCGGTGGCCCGCAAAACATAAATCAGATGATCCGCCAGGCGCAGAAAATGCAGGAGCAGATGCAGGCGCTTCAAGAGGAACTCAATGCGCGCGAATATGAAGTCTCTGCCGGCGGCGGAATGGTAAAAATAAAGATAAACGGCGAGCGCCGCATACTTTCCGTATCGATAGACCCTGATATCGTTGATCCCGACGATGTTGAAACACTTGAAGATATCATTACAGCGGGTGTCAACGAAGCTATAAAGCTTGTTGACGATACGAACACGGCTGAAATGAATCGCCTGACGGGTGGTCTTGGCCTTCCCGGGGGACTCTTTTAAGCGGGGCTTTTAAAATAATGTCCGAATATATTGAACCTATTGAAATACTGGCAGAAAAATTCCGCCGTCTGCCCGGCGTCGGACGAAAATCTGCACTGAGAATGGCTTTTTCAATCCTTGACATGACCGATGAGGAAGTCAATGCTTTCGCTGACGCCATTCTTGCGGCAAAAAGAGACGTGCACCAATGCTCTGTATGCGGAAATTTAACTGACGGTGATATTTGCTCCATATGCCGGGACGAATCGCGCGACCATTCGGTTATATGCGTCGTTGAGGATGCGCGCGACGTCGCCGCTCTTGAGCGGGTGCGCGAATATACAGGGCTGTATCATGTTCTTGGCGGCGCAATATCTCCCGTGCGTGGTAAAGGGCCGGAGGATTTGACCGTCAATGAGCTGATTAACCGTATAAAAAATGGCGGCGTTCAGGAGGTCATCATAGCAACTAACCCAACGGTTGAAGGTGAGACGACAGCAATGTATATCGCACGCATTTTACGCCCGCTTGGTGTAAAAACAAGCCGCCTTGCCTACGGAGTTCCTGTCGGTGGCGATCTTGAGTATGCCGACGAGGTGACGCTTAACCGCGCACTTGAGGGTCGCCGTGAGATTACATGATTAAATTTGTACAAAATCACATTAACCGTTGACTGATACCCAACATTTGTGGTATGATTACACATAAGAACAATACTAACTGCATCTTGAGGTAGTAATTATGCTTAAAAGAATAATTGCAATTACTCTTGTTTTAATACTCGCACTTGGTGCTCTTGCCGGATGCGGTAAAGATAAAGACAGCGGAGGTATTCCACTCGGATCTGATACTGATGATGCCGAGGATCAAAATGAACAGACATTGACGGCTCCTAATGGTGAATCTATAACTCTTCCCAAAAATATTACATCAGTCATAACCGTTTCTCCCGCCGCGAAGAATATTTTTGATGAGCTTGGCTTATCTTCAAAGGTAAAAGCTTCATACGACGTTGATAAAGATAGTACTAATGATATCATAAATGCCAAACCCGATGTTGTTATTTATGACAATGGTGCTGCTATCGACACCGATGCTATTAAAAACGCAGACATAATCGCCATTGAGCTTCCCGTCTGCAACAGCATGGCAGATGTGAAAAAGCACATAACATTCATTGGCAACATGATGGGTATTGCAACACAGGATAAAGTGAAATCCATCACAGATGACCTCAATGTCATGCAGCTTTCGACATCAAACATTAAGAAATTAAAAGTTTACTTCGAGCTGGGCTATGATTCCGAAACAGGTAAATACATGACGATAGCCCCCTACTCATATATTTATGAGCTTCTCTCGTCTGCCGGTGGTGACAGCATATTCGGCGTCGACAGTGGCTACGAAGGCTTCATCTCTGTAACTGCCGATGAAATTATCGCGGCCAATCCCGCTGTTATATTCACCCTCGGTTCAGCTGAGGATATAACATCTCGTGAGGGATGGGATTCGATAGACGCCATTAAAAACGGTTATGTTTATGAAATCGAGGACATTGCTCCATCCTTTATTGCTGTAGACGCAGCACAGGCAATGCACGAAGTCCTCTCGCCCATTCTCTTTGGCGATAAAACTGAAAAATAATAATTATTTAAATACATCACAATAAAAACCGCTCACATGAGCGGTTTTTATTGTGCTCTTTTATTGTTT